>Ga0214544_1006807_pt1 | contig 20739 bp, 12 predicted proteins | sample CNSS3metaG_FD_160074 | JGI IMG/M metagenome (GOLD analysis project Ga0214544, IMG submission 160074) | Root nodule microbial communities from cowpea collected in UCLA plant growth center, Los Angeles, California, USA - CNSS3 | ecosystem: Host-associated > Plants > Roots > Nodule | place: USA...
AAAAAAAAGAAATATATATATATATATATATATATATATATATATATATATATATATATACATATATACATATATACATATATACATATATACACATATATGTATATATGTATATATGTATATATGTATATATATATGTATATATATGTATATATGTATATATGTATATATATATATAGAAGAATTCATCTTCATCCCCTTCGCGACCATGACATAAAATATCTATATCGCCTACCCTTTTAAAAGACACTATATCGGAGCTCACTCCTTGGTCAAGAATGTATATATTATTAAACCCAGGCGTTATTAAGCCCAGACATCAGCAATCGTGATCACCTGAACTTAGAGGTTACCCAATCATACCAAGTCCTCCTGGGAAGGGAACTCTCAGCGAGTTCTTTGGAAGGATCCTCCCTACACTCTGTAACGTCCCATTTAATAGATAAACTTAATTAAATGAAATGTCACAAAGACTAATATAAGAGGCGAAGTCCTGGAGTATAAACGCTACTCCTTACAATTATTACAAAAGAAACCATGAATGAACTAGGGCACACCACGATGCCAGTAACAAAGTATAATAAGGGATCAACGGTATTTCAAAATAAAGCCCACAGATAAAACAATACATGGGTCATAACCCTAAAAGAAAACTCAGACAAGAAGGATCTGATCCAAGATGATCTAGGCAGTGAAACCTCCATTACTTTGTTGACCACGAGGAGTTCTCGCATCTGCTCACATCAATAAATTGGTAATCACCGCAAAAAGAGAAAATCCCACACACAGAACATACAACAAACAGAAAGCGTAAGCTAGAGTAGAAAATGGTTTATCATACAATTGCATACATTTTCATAGTCCAAGATACATACATCAATCAATCATGTGATGACTCGCAACCAATACACTAAGACTCAAGACACGACTTATTCAGATACATATAATTAGTCGAATTCACTGGATGTTTGCACTTGTGGTGGCCTCTACTGCTCTACCGAGCTGATTGTCAATGGGTCTCATCCTACCATGCACAATGTTAGCCTTAAGGTGTTCCAAGCCTCTTGCTACTCTCACCACTTAAGTCAGTACGCTCTACGTGAGACTAACTAACTCTTTAGAACGTCAAGATGCAATCCTTACCTTGAATCCTTATTAAATATATAATGAGGTACCACCATGAACTCGTGGAATTACATCCTAAGTATGAGGCACCACCATGAGCTCCCACTAACAGGGGTCATGGAATTACGTCCTGACCAAATGAAGAGACTACTAATTAAATCAAATAGGATCTCCCCCATGGAATCTCCTATATTCTCACACAAGCATTTGAAGATACATATTAAAATCATACAATATATTTCTCTCTTGGAAAATAACTAATTCTTATAATTATTATCCAATCCAACTTAACAACACATTATGCAAACGATTTGGGATTTTAGAAATAAAACTGCAGCTTGTGTAAAGCTCCAATTTTTTTTTATATATTCAAATTAAATATGATTGAATCAAGAACCAAATGAAACAAGAACCAACTTAATTGAACACCTATAAAGAAAGTTATGCACCAAATAAGCAACAAAGGTTAATGTTGTCAACAACCAAACTACAGTGATCTTGCGATAAACACTGCTCTCACTACAGAACTCCGATTCAAGATCCGACCAGTCAAAGTCAAGAACTATGTGTTAAGGATCAGTTATTAAAATATCAGCTTGATCCAACAGTTAACGAAGTAGGAACCTTCATTTTACGAAAAGTGTGTCGTGTTGTCAATAACCAAACTACAATAACCTTGTGAAAAAACGGCTCTCACTACAGAGCTCCGATTCAAGATCCGACCGGTCAATGTCAAGAATTATGTGTCAAGGATCAGCTATTAAAATTTTAGATCGATCCAACGGTTAATGAAGTAGGAACCGTCATTTTATGAAAAGTGTGTAGTGTAGAAAAAAAAGTAGCGCTACATCAATCAAACATACTCATTCCAGAACGAAAATAAGTACACTATATTTCAAAGAAAAAGGAGTTCTATCTTCCCTTACCTGGAGTGAGCTAACAAAAGACTTCGACACCAAATAGCGAAATACAACAGCTCTAGGGGCAAATTCAAGAGTTTAGCAGAAAAATGGTTGAGCTAACGTAAAGAGAGCCAAAGTCCAAACCCTAGCAGAAAGTGGTTGCAGCTCTAAGAGGGGGGGAAGAAGTTATTTTTTTGAAAAATGAGTGGAATGAGATGGTTAGGGCAGTTTAGGATCTTGGACACCCTATGGGCCAATCCTTAGGCCCAACAAATGGGAATAGGCCTTAAAACATTAGGGCTGAAAAATAAGTGGACCTTATATTCTCCCCTACAACAAAAATTTTCGCCCTCAAAAATGAAGACTTACCAGGAAAATAGATGCGGATGTGACTTCCTCATATCCTCCTCCAATTCCCAGGTAGAGTTACCTGTTCTTCGGCCCATATGACTTTGACTAGATTGACTGGTTTTTCCCAACGTTCCTCAACTCGACTATCCTCTAAAGCAACATGTGGTACTTCCATTGTGAGATCCTCCCTGATCCGTACATCCTTGGCTTCAAGCACATGAGATGGGTCAAAGATTTACTTCCTCAACCGTGACACGTGGAATACCGGATGGAGATTTGCTAACTGAGGGGGCAAAACAATCTTATAAGCCACCGGCCCAATCCTCCTCAAAATCTGGTAAGGACCAAGGAACTTAGGAGAAAGTTTCCTTGAGCAGACAACCCTTCCCACATTAGTGGTTCGGGTCACCCTCAAGAGCACGTGATCTCCAGCCGCAAATTCCAAAGGTCTCCTCTTATGGTCTGCATAAGCCTTTTGCCTACTTTGAGAGGCCTGCATCCTATTTCTCACCATTCTTACCTTTTCTGTAGTTTGTTCTAATAACTTTGGCCCAACAAGCATTGCTTCCCCATCTTGATACCAACATAAAAGGATCCTACACTTCCTACCATAAAGAGCTTCATATGGCGCCATGCCAATGCTCGCATGAAAACTGTTGTTGTATGTGAACTCTATCAGAGGTAAAACTTCATCCCACGCACCCAAGTGATCAGTACACATGTTCTCAACAAGTCCTCAAGTGACTGGATCGTTATCTCTGACTGGCCATCATTCTAGGATGATAGGCTGAACTCACAGTCAAGCACATCAAAGGAATTTTGTCCTTGGAATCCATACCACATGGACACCACCATGTTAACCATGTTTTACGTCTTCTAGTGAGTATCTCAAGATGTCTTGCTGCCACACCTACCTACCATAATTGGTAGAGCACGTGTAGGAAACCATGCTACGGACCACACTCTGTAACGCCAGATGGAGTTCCCAATATGAATAACATTCGTAACGTCCCAAGACTACCAAACACGCCAGCTTAATATTGAGGAGGTCAATCTAACTGGACCCGTCCATACATGCCACAACATGCACACTCACACCGGCAACACTCCCCAGCCCGAGCCACAACTCAAGAGTTCCTCGTGTTCATCTGCCATGCCGAGCCACAACTCAAGGAATGCCACATGCTTAACCCCTATCCCAAGCCACAACTCAAGGGATATGTTCCGATCCACAACTCAAGGAACACTAACAAGCCAACCTTCAAAATATCACCAAAGCCTTGTAGATCACGCACATCCAAAGCATTGCAAACACATTTGCCTCACCAATATTGCCTAGCGCTACTCACAAGTCGCCATGCGCAATGCGCTTCTAGACCGCTTGGCAGGGGACACGTGTCGCCAGGTGCTAAGCGCCTCTGGTGTCACTGCTTGTAGGTGTTGCTTGGCACATGTCCAGTACCTCTCTGAATTGGCTGCTATCGCCTGGCGGTCTAACACCACCGCCACGCATCGTATTAGTACCTGCGCAGTACTGGTTTAGAGTCATTTAGACCCGTTTCTACTCCTCATTCGAGACATCAAAGCTTACAATTAACTACACCAATTTATTTGTATCACTTATCCAATGGCTAACCCATTATCAGGTTTCCTACTTCCATTTAAGTTCAACCACTCAAGTCCACAAAAATTAGGCTTCCTTAAGGTCAACCTTATTCATTCATAATATGCCCCAATCCATTTATATTCTAAGTACTAGCTTCATATCAAATTTCCATTCACTACTACCCAAGTGTTCACTAATACTTCAGTCATAAATCTGAATCTGTCAAAGAACATGATCAAGTTTCTGAACCTTCCCCACAAAGCTTGCCCACAACCATAATTTACACTATATTATACTTCAACCTAAGTTAAGTCTCAGAATAATCAATACCACAACAGATTAAGCCGCATTCATTCTAGTCCTCTTTCAAATAACCAAATCTACACCTCCATCACATCACTTTGCTACTATATCTAATCAATCTTAAATTTAACCTACTACCCTAGTTCATGCATTAGAGTTCCCCCATTAACTATCCAAAAACGTCACCAAATCCATTCTTCTAGTTCCATTTAGGACTGCAACATAATCCACCCAAAGCCTGCCATTACAGCCACGTAGTGCAACATCCACTGCGTTGGTGCCTAACGGAAATGCAAGTGCCACCAGGCGGTGCATGAAAGCCTGGAACCATTCCAGCTTTTCACTGCACCTACGAATGTCCACTAACACTAAACCACCCTCCATTGATCTATTACCCACTTTCCGCAGTCAATTATTACTACTAAGGGTGCCTATTCTCCAACCAGAGTCGAATTTTACATACTATTAATGCAATTCCAGCATCAAACATTAATACCCCAAATTCCAAATTTGTCAAACCCTAAAATATGCTCATCTGAGTTCATCCAATTTAACCACCAATTCCACGAATTTCAAGGATATATGATGTCTAATCACTCACAAAAAATTAGACATGATTTCTCCCTTATCATAATCTTCCTAGAACATGAAAAACATCAAAATCGAGTCAATCGACTTGCGTCGCTTGGCGGGTATTCTTCATCGCCAGGCAGTTCATGCCAAAAACCCAGAAAACTAGGTGATAAGGTACATGTCGCTTGGCGGCACGATGCTTACCGCTAGGCGATTCCTCGCAGGAACCCAGAAACACACAGAAAAAGGGTATAGGTCGCCTGATGGCTTTGAAGGCCCGCTAGGTGATTTTTGAAAATTTTCCAGAAACTTAGAATTATGAGACCAAACAGAGGAAAACATGAACTTTTATACATACACAAATGCAACATATCACGACACATTAAATTTACGGGTTCAGCTCCCCTAACCTGGATTCCTCGCTTTAAAATTGATTACTCGTGCTTTGCCTTGGTTCCATAATGATCTTCTCTCTTGCCTCCACTCAACCCTACGTAGTAGCCTTCCCTTTCTCTCAATTAGCACGATGGATGCTTTGTCAATCCACCCCTCACAGCCCTTACCAAAAACTAGTCAAGAAAACTCTTTCACTTTCCCTTAATGGTCTCTTTAAACATGACATAATGGTGTACTAGTGCAATTTTACGTTTCGACAACACCTTATATACCTCAGTTTTGGTGCAAACGAGGCATATTATGATGCGGTGACACTTTTGTAATTTAAGTGAACTTTTATGCCTCGGGTCTCATTAAAACCGAGGCAGAATAATAATTATGCTTCGGTCATATATAACCCGAGGCAATAGAGCTTTTTAGGGTTTAAAAACCCAAATCAGTTTACTGTTCCTGCGCCTCCTTCTTTCTTCCTTCAACGTCTTCTCTTGCTTCTACAACGCAAAACGCGTGCACGCCAAGCTCTCCATCGCTCCTTGTGTCAGCCACTCCGTTCACCCATCCACCGCAATTTGGCCGTCAAATAGGATGTTGTTTAATTATGAATTGGGTCAGACAGCAACACCAATTCCCGTGTCAGAAATTATGAATTGGGTCAAACTGTGGGCAAAAGAAACTTCTCCATTGTGAAGCTTTAACGTTGCCTACTCAACAATTGTGTTAAAGTTTCTCCTTTTACCACTGCAAAGATTATTAGAATGTGTGTTTTGTGTATTTAAAATTGGAAATGGAAAAGGTTGTAAATTGGGTCATAAATGCTTAAGTTCAACTTCAAAAGCCAATGGTGGAGGAAATGTACTCGGAGGAGATGAAAGAACACGAACTAAACTGCAATTTCTTTTTTAATTTTTTATGTCTATTAAGTCTTGGTTGAAGTAAGACTTGAGGCAGTAATTTTCGTATATGCCTCGGTTATGAACCAGGGCATGAACCTCTCTTTTCTACCTCACCAAGATATGTCTCGGTTATGAACTCGCGGTAAAAAGGCCAAAATAACCGTGACCAAATCTACTCTCTGCACTAGTGGTGGCTAATGCTTGAAAACGAATTTCCATCATTAAGAGGTGTAATTGCCTTTCAAAAGCCATTACTACATGAGTTTTCTAGCCCCTCTTGGCTGCTAGGGTTTCCTTGCCCTTCCACATTCATGCCAAAAGAACCATTAATTACACTGTAAATCCTAAAGATCGACTACTACCCAACCTCTCACCAGCACTCATGATAACATTGTCATTAAGCGATCAAATTACCACTACTTAACTATAGCAACTTCAGTATTGCTAAGTTAGTAGTGAACAAACTAGATAGGGTTAAGATAACCCTGAGTCGTCTCTCAATGAATACGAAATTGATTTAAAATATTTGATTCTTATAAAAATGCAATTAAAACTAGTAACTATAAAAATATAGGGTTTTGATATGCAAAGAATGAATGTCACACAAATAAAAGATTGTAAACATAGTAATAGTAAATAGGTCAATTCCACTGCTTTTTCAAAATAGGATTCTTCATAGGTTATTTAGATATTATTGTTAAATTAATTATTGTTGTTGATTTCAAATTAATTAAAGTAAATTCTTAATTAATTTGTTGGCGTTCTTACTATTAACCAAAGTAAATTCTCAATTAAAAGTAAGAACTTTGTAGATTAGTCATAATAGATTCAATCAAAGTACATTCTCAATTAAATACTAGGTTAAAATACCTTTTTAGTCTCAATTTTCATCAAGTTTTTTCAAATAAGTCCTAATTTTGGTTTTGTGTTCAAATAGGTCCAAATTTTCGTCAATTTTGTTCAATTGGGTCTTTTTTTGCTAACACCGTTTAAATCATTAACGGTCATAAACATTGACTGCCACATGTCACTTCGTGGTTTTTTTAAATTTTTTATTATTATTTTTTAAAATTTTATTTTTTTTAAATGTACACGTGTCAACCCAGTAGTGTGCCACGTGTCACTTTGTGGTTTTTTTGAATTTTTTTTTTGAATTTTTTTTAATTTTTTTTTAAATATCCACTTGTCAACCTAATAGCGTGTCACGTGTCAAAGTCAATGTTCTATATTCAATTTGGTCCTTATATTTGTTATTTTTGTTTAATTTAGTCCCAATTTTTGTTAACATTAACCAATTTGGTCCATCTCCAAATTGAAACCAAATTTAATTTTTATATTAAAATTCACATTTTTTATTAAATATTTTTATATAATATATTAAAATTCACACCATTACAACTTTGATATAAAAATTAAATTTGGTCACATCTTCGATAGGGACCAAATTGGTTAATGTTAACAAAAATTGGGACTAAATTGAACAAAAATAACAAATATAGGGATCAAATTGAATATAAAACATTGACTTTGACACGTGACATGCTATTGGGTTGACACGTGACATGCTATTGGGTTGACACGTGGACATTTTAAAAAAGTTTAAAAAAAATAAAATAAAAATTTAAAAAAAAATAAAATAAAAATTTAAAAAAAAATTCAAAAAAATTCAAAAAAACTACGAAGTGACACGTGACACTCTACTAGGTTGACATGTGTACATTTTAAAAATAATTTACAAAAAATTAAAAAATTCAAAGAAAATTCAAAAAATTCAAAAAAACCACGAAATGACACGTGGCAGTCACTGTTAATGACCGTTAATGATTTAAACGGTGTTAGCAAAAAATGACCCGATTGAACAAAATTGACGAAAATTGAGACCTATTTGAACACAAAACCAAAATTAGGACTTATTTGAAAAAACTTGACAAAAATTGGGACCAAAAAGGTATTTTAACCTAAATACTACTATGCCTAATCATGTTTATTCTTTTATCTCTAAAATCAAGCAAAAAGCTAATTAATCAAAGTAAATTCTTGATTAATTCTAATTAAAGTTTTTACCTCTAATCAAAGTACATTCTCAATTATTAGCAAAAACCCATATAATTACATTAAAGTTTCTAAATTTAATCAAAGTAAATTCTCAATTAAAGTTAAAAACCCTTAAGTTATGTGATTAACATGCATCTAGATTAAAACATATAACTATTTAGCTATGATGTAAACCATTACTTTTCACATGATTAAGAGATAAAAGACATAGATGAAATATAAATCTCAACAAAAATCAAAAGAACAAATACATTAATTCATCTAACCTCAGAATCCAGTTAAGAAATTACAATGGAATCAACTTTAAAATCTTAGCCCTCCATGGCTTGGATGAAATACATGATAATATGATGAAGGAAAGAAAATGAAAGGAAAGGAAGAAAGAGATATGTGGTGGATGACGGTATCTGCCAAAACCAAAGAGTTGTTGCAATGGTGGTGTTGCTCATAGTGGCGCTGATGGTGGCGCGGTGGCGTTGTGGCTGCCCGCGGTGGACTGCGGTGGTGGAAGTAGTAGTATGAAAATGGAGGTTAGGGTTTCATGTGTGAGATGGAGGAAGATGATGATGTGGCAGTGTATGGTTGGTGCAAATGTGTTTGCAAGGATAATGACATGTGTCAGCATATGGTTGGCTTGATTTGAAAGGTGGGAATTGCCACATGGCATAATCTGGTTGAGATGGGTTTAAGTGGTAGGAGGGGTGTAACTTAGTAGAAACCAGGGTGCAAAACAGGTTTTTAGGTTGTCCACTTGCAGGAGGAGTGTGTAAAGTAAAAATTGGGTGCATTTAGCTCCTGAATCATTCTTTCCCAGAATTTTCTGATTTTGGACTTATTTTGTAACTTTGAATATTTCAAACCACACTTTTAATTACTCAAATTAAACTTCAGCTGACTCAAATTAAACTTCAGCTGCATCAAAAACGTTAGAATATCCAACAATATTTTATGCAACTAAAATCAATTTTTACGCCATTTTTACCTTACGTACTCAATAAATCTAATAATCACAAATCCTAATTAAATCAATCCTTAAGCATAAAAATTCTATTAAATCCCCAAATTTAAATATTAAATGAGGAAAAAAATTTGAACTCATCAACTCATGTTAGAACCACTGAAGGACATACCTCAGAGTACTTGACCCTTTGTGTTTTTGTCGAAGGAGATATCAACAACAGAAGAGAACTCTGGGAACTTTGTGAAGAATGTGATAAAATGATACACTATTTATATAATGGACCGCAACGTTTCACCTTTCCACCCCATCTTGTGATAATAATCGTGAGCCTTCGACAAAAAGCCCAATATCACCACTCTTCAACATCTAAAAGCCACCTCAATTTCAGTAAAACTCTAGCAACCACTTGCCCATGTCCCATCAATCAAGACTTTACACCTACCTAGACATATCAAACCTTTTTGTCGCTTTAGCTCCATGAGGTTGGGGGGCTACTATGCCTATAGACTCATACGGCCAAAGAAATACAAATTTTCTTTGCAAAAACTCTAGAGGTCGAGAAGCCAATACTTGAGTATGTGTAACCAGTTCCTCAAAGTCTTTAACATAGGACATGTTAAGATTAGGAGGTTAGTGTGTTATACATAGCCAAGACACCCCATAAGGTACACGACCTAACCGGGTACATGTCGACCCTCTAGGACAACATGTACTCGAACTACGCCAATGGACTGGTCTGACATGATTATCCTTCAAAACAACTAAATACAAGCTCAGACATCTTAATCTGATGATTAGGTAATTAGGCTACTTAACCCAAAATCCAACCAAGTAAGGCCCATGAACCATTGTATAAAAAGCACATTTTACGAAGTATATGTTATATGTATTCATTAGTATTTATTCTCTAACATTCTAAATTGACTTTGGCATCAAAGTGTCTTTTGTAGGCACCTCTCCCCCTCTTTATGACGTTGGAGGTCGCAGACCCTTGGAAACTTTCTAACACGTGTGCATGAAAGTTATTTTGTTTTTTTATTCATTTATTTTATTTTTTTATTTTTTTATTTATATTTCTTTTATTACCACATTGTTTTATTTTTTTATTCATTTTATTTTATTTCTAAACTAATTTGTTTATATTATTTTTTCCATTCTCAATAACCCTATTAGTTTCTCAAATTTAGAATCTTCATATCAATATTTAAATAGTTTTTCTTTTCAATTTTATTAAATTGTTACAGGATTTTCAATTGTAGTCAAAATTCTTTTAGTAATCAATTTAATTCATGATAAACATCTTTAAAATTTATTTTAAAACTTAGTTGATTCTTAAAATAAATACATAATTACAATTACTTCTTTGAATGTGTGTCGTTAGATACATGTTAACCATAATTAAAAAACTTTTTCTAATGCATTTTCAATATATTTATCAATAAAGAATAAATTATTTTTAAATTATTAATTCTTTTTTTTATGCTATTTTTTTTTTCATTTTCATTTTTACCCTTTTATAATGTATAATTACTTAGTCATGTATAAATTATTAAAGAATAACTTATATACTTAAATTATTAACTCTTTTTTTATACTATTCTTTTAGTTTTAATTTTATCATTTTATGATTAGACGAGTTTGTATGTATATTTATTAGACAAGTATAACAAAAACCATTACAAGACTTTAATAATACACAATAAATGAGTCTATTCATACATTAATTAGATTACTATAGTAAAATGCATTAGACGAGTCATTCCCATACATAGATTAGATGAGTCTAATAAAAATATTAAACAAGTTTGTTGATGCACTGATTAGACAAGTTTAAAAATGCACATAAGATGAGTTTGTTTATACAATCACTAGACAAATATAGCAAAAAAAAATATTAGATGAATCATTCCACACATTAATTACACGAGTTTAAGAATACACATTAGACGAGTTTGTTCATACACTAATTAGACATGTCTAGCAACAGACATTAGACGAGTCTATCATACACTAATAAGACAAGCCTCACAATATGTATTGCATAACTCTATCGATATATTAATTTGACAAGTCTAGCAATGCACATCAATAAGTCTTTCCATGCACTTATTACAAGAATATAGAAAAAAAAATTATGAGGTTAACAATGCACATTAAACGAGATTATTCATACAGTAATTAGACAAGTTTAACAAAAAATACTAGACAATTCATTTTGTACGTTGACTAGACAAATATAACAAAAATTATTAAACAATTCTAGGAATACATTGATTAGATGAGTAAAGCAAAACAAATTAAACGAGTATGTCGATGTATTGATTAGATGAATCAAGCAATACACATTAGACAAGTCATTCATATATTGATTAGACGATTCTAACAATATATATTAAACAAGTCTTTTCACACACAAATTAGATTAGTCTATTAATACAAATTAGACAAGTCTTTTCATTCACTGATTAGATGAATCTTGCAATACAAATTAGATAAGTTTGTTCATACATTGATTAAATGAGTATAATAAAAAATATTAGACGAGTCTAGCAACACACATTTTACAAGTTTTTCCATACACTGATTAGATGAGTTCAATAATATACGTTAAATGAGTTTGTTCATACACATATTAGATGAGTTTATTAAAACATATTGGACGACTCTATCAATTTTTTTATTAAAGGAGTCTTGCAATATACATTAGACAAATTTGTCTATATACTGAATAGTAAATCTAACAATACATATTAGACGAGTCTAACAATACAGATTAGATTAATATATTCATACACTGATTAGCGAGTCTACTCTACATATTTTTATATATCCTTTATATTTTTATAGAGTCAACGTTATTTTTGCACATGCTTTATTTTTTGTTTTTTTGTAATGTCTACTATTTGTATTTTTATAAATGTATATGACTTTCTAAAATATATAAATTATTTTTTAGGTTCATTGTATTCAAAACTTAATTATAACCTTAAAATTATTTATTATTTTTTTTCCAACATCCATTAATAAACACAAAAACATTAACATATGCGTAGGCATAGGTTTAAAATTAATTTAAAAATAAAATAATTGTCAAGTATTTATTAATTTTTTCTAAAAATAAAAGAAAAGTTGTTTTTTCTTTGCTATATTGTAAAATAAAATCTGTGTTCAAACATGTCCAAATACGTATCCAAACAAGCTAATAATAATGTCTTCAGAATCAGCTAGAGTTAAATAGAAAAAAGTTAACAGAAAAAATTAAAATAGAAAAAAAAAGTAGAAAAAGACTAAAATCAAACAAAAATTAAAATAGAACCAAAATAAAAATACTGAACTAAAAAGAAAATTAAGTATAAATGAATAAAACTAATGGTAGCGGTGACATTAGTAGAGAAAGAATAACCGAAGAGATCTGAAGAGTTGAAGCAGAGAGAGAGAGAGATGACAGGGAGGTATTGTTACAAGGAAGTGCTTCCATTCATTGCAATGGTTGGCATAGAGTGCTCCAACGTTGGTGTGAACATTCTATTCAAAGCTGCAACTCAGAAGGGATTGAGTTATTATGCCTTCATCGCTTATTCATATCTCATCTCTGTTCTCTTTCTCCTTTTGCCTCTGCCCTTCGTCTTTCGCTGGTGCTCTTTTATCTCTTTATCATTCAAATTAATTCTTCTATGCAATTCGATACCATTCTTCATCTTGTTTCTGCATTTTTCTTTTTCAGGTCAAGAGGCCTTCCACAGCTCAACCGCTCTCTCATCTTCAGAATTTTCCTCCTTGGAGTAATTGGGTAAGATCAAATTATGCAGTTTTTTACCCTATTTACACAATTTAGATCGGTTTGAACTAGATTCCACACAAGTAATTTTCCTCTTTGGAGTAATTGTAAAATTGTAGTTAAGAAAAAAAATCTTGATGATCATGTAATTATAAATGTTGATGTTAATTTTTGTTGTTGCAATGGGGAGTGAGGCAGAGTGACAGCTCAACTTTGTGGGTATAAGGGACTGAATTACACATCGCCTACGCTTGCGTCTGCTCTCAGCAACCTCATACCAGCTTTCACCTTCATATTGGCTATCATTTTCAGGTGCATGAACTGCAAAAATATCATTCGGTTATTTCAAAGTTTTGCAAGTCAATTTCAATTTCTTTTGTCCACTTCATTACTTCTATTGACTTTCACTTCATTGATTTTTATTTTTGTTGGTACTGTGATTTTTTTATAATTTTAAAATATATTGATTTTTTTTATTATATTTTAAAATATCAAAATTAATATATTTTATAGTTTGAAAAGAAAAGGACACTAAAATCATGAGAAAATCCAAATTCATAAAATTGAAGAAAACATCTATACGTTTTGGACTTGCATAAGATATGAGAAGAAATTTTCGAAAGTTAAATTAGCTTTTCATCAATTAAAATTAAATTATACACAGATTAACTTGTAAAATCTTTCTTGGTTCATTTAAGTTCACATTTTTAATTTATCGTAAATAAGCTTTGGTTTATTAAAAAAAATATTTAATTTTCCATATTTTTTAAATATTTTTAGGATAAGATTATCTTAATAATCATTTAATGCTATTTTTTTTATCAGCAATCATTTAATGTTAATAAAGTCGTGATAGGTATGTTTGACAATATATTACACTGGCATAGTGTCATATAATAAATAATCTTTTTAGGATAAGATTATCTTAATAATCAATGTTAATAAAGTCGAAATGGAGTCATATATTAAGATTATACATACCTAAAATTTGAGTGGCATAGTGTCATATCATAAATACTAAACGTTGGTTTCTTTAAGTGATTATACATACCTAACCTAAAATTTGAAATAATAAATTAAGATTAAAACGTTGTTTTTATTGTTGATTCATTACATCAGATCAACATATATTATTTAAAAATTATTCAACTTTCAAAAAGAGTGGTTTCTTTTCTTTTCTTTTTTTAATTTTGTGGGATAGTGGTTTTGGTTGTGTGTTGGACTGGATAACTTGTATATACTCTCCGTAAAGGTTAAGAAAGAATTAATTTTCACACCACAATTCACTAAAAATTTCAATGGTAGAACTATTTTTTAATAAAGTATTATATTACAATAAAATATTAATTTATGCGGTTATTAGATGAATGTAAAAAAGAACAAGTAATATCAAGAAATTATCATTTTTTTATATTTATTTGATATATTTTATACTAATATTTATGTTATTTTTTTTATTGTTGAAAAAATTAAAGTTACATTTATAACATAAAGTGGAGGAAACACGCAATTATTATAGCCAAGAATTATATCACTAAACAGAAAGATATATGTGAACCTTAACGTATCTAATGTACTTTATAAGAGTCCAAAAGTTTTCGATGAATAATATGAATTATGTCCTTTTCACTTTATGTATATTTAAATTCAAATTTGGTGAAAGACACTATAAAGAAAATAGCATTATTGATGGCAATCAATTTGGACCCCACCGACAAGATTCCTTTGAGATTGTTTATTCTCTTACAACAGATTACATACACTCATTGTTTTATTTTATTTTTACTTAATTACGTCACCTATTTTAATTTTATGTGTATCGTCATCACTCCTATTTACATAATCTCTTTGGTTAAACTTTATTACAGTAGGATAACTTTAATAAAACATCCTCACTTGTGTAAATAATAACTATGTAAAAATTGGTTAGCTCACTTTTTATGATTCTTATAATATCACATGAAAATTGGTTAGTTTCACAATTATTAAAATGTTTCCTTTTTATATAAACAAGAATTCTTACATAAATATCCTCACGTTAAATGTTTCAATAATAAAAATACATAATAATTGATTATTAAAGCTAAGAACTCCACAATAAATAACTTTTTAAAGATTTATTTCATAAAAGGAAAGGTAATAATGCAACGAGAATGAAGGTCCATTCTAGACGTTAACGGGTGATATTATTTATTAAATCGTGCTTTATTTATGAGCAAATGTTCATATTAAAAAGAATAAAAACTACTGAATGTGTTATATATATATATATATATATATATATATATATATATATATATATATATATATTATTCTAAGAGTTATGGTTTTAATAACTTGATGCTACTAAAATTATTATATGTTAATATAATTTACTTATAATCAAAATTGGACAATTTATTTAATTCTCATAATTTTGTTTAGAGTAATTTTTTAATAAGTTGATGCTGTTAAAATTATTAGGCAAGTTAATATAATTCATCCATACCCTAAAAAAAGTAAAAGCAACACAAATATCATTAGTTCAAGTCAATAAATTTAAGTATGGATTAGCCTGTGTTAGTAACCTTAACATGTCATGAATATCCAATAAAGCAGTTTATTATTAATACATCAATGTTCAATAAACGTATGCTTTCACTATAATCTTAAGATTGCATCGAGTTATACAATTCAAATTTATTTAAAATTATGTCAGTTATTTTTAAATTGAAATCACCCCAAATCGTGTTCAGACTAAGCCGATCGAGTTGAGCCTTATTTATTAGCATTAAAAAATAATTTCTTCCCATATGAGATTCTTTTATTTATATTTTTTAACCTAAAACCAATGTACAAAAGATTATGTGAGATAAACGATAAAAAAATTTGTATTCACTTTCATTTGTTCACGTGTTTTAGTTGAACTATATATCATTATAACTTTCACTACTGTTAGCATTTTGTTTTTCACTATTGTTACCTTTTTTATCCTAACCTATGTTGATGGTCCATTTGTTTGAAGGATGGAAAAGGTAGCTTTGAGAAGCTCAAGCTCTCAGGCCAAAATCCTGGGTTCGGCCGTATCCATATTAGGTGCACTCATAGTTTTACTCTACAAGGGTTCCATAATCCTTTCAACTTCATCTCCTACGCTTCATTCTCCCATGGAATCCACAGCACAAACAAATTGGGTTCTTGGTGGATCCCTACTTGCCGTTGAGTATCTTTTGGTTCCAATCTGGTACATTATTCAGGTATTAAACACACTCAGAAAGATTCTTTTTTCACTGCCTTTTTTGTTTCTAAATGTTTAGAAAAACTGACATTTTTATGATATAAAAAAAATATAAAATTTAACTTTAATTGTGCTTAAAGGCATGTTGTCGTTGGTTGTAAGAAATAAAAACAAAAACTATAGCAAAAAAGCATTTATTACACCAAAGAAATACTAAAGTACAATTTCTGTTGTTTGGAAACAGACCGATATTATGAAACAATACCCAGCAGAGCTTATTGTGGTGTTCCTGTACAACCTGAGTGGGACTCTGATATCTGCTCCAATTTGCTTGCTATTAGAAGAAAATTTGAGTGCTTGGAAGATAAATCCTGATATAACATTGATTGCTATTGTATATTCGGTGAGAAGCTAACACAAATTTAATTGATACACGAGTCAAGGAAATGATGTTTAATCTGACTTGTACTTTCACTTCATGCAGGGTTTCTTCTGCACAGGCCTAAGTAGTTTGGTTCACACTTGGGGCATTCATCTTAAAGGCCCAGTTTATGTTTCAATCTTTAAGCCTCTGTCCATTGTGGTTGCAGCCGTTTCGAGTGTCGTCTTCCTTGGTGATGCTCTGTATTTTGGAACGTATGAAGCTCATTTCCTTTTCTCCTTGTTGGATTTTAATTCTGCCAAATTTGAATCACTTGAAACTGTCAGAGAACACGACTATTTGATTCACTTTTGCAATGCACTTTTTGACATCTACGTTTTGTTTCAAACTTTGTAGTGTTGTTGGAGCAGTGATACTCTCGTTTGGATTTTATGCTGTCATATGGGGTAATGCAAAAGAAGATGAATTGAGTGAGGACTTTGACATGCGTCCTTCATCAAGTAGTAAGAGCCCTTTGTTGGTGAGCTACACAGGGAAAAATAACGAAGAGACCACCCATTGTTGACTAATGATTTTCAATACTGCTTTGTCAAATCTAATAATGTCTTCTTCCACAAAATTCATGTTGTTTGTGGAGATGTCCCTTGTACAAAATTTACAAGAATTTAAATATATTGCGATTTTGTTTGAAGAAAAAAAAAAGCTATTGTCTCATTGTCTATTTCTGCATTTGAGTAAGAATCTAAAACATGGAAGTAAGATCTTTATTAAAATTGGTTTAAATAGTGTTAAGATATGTCAAATATTGTACTAGCTATAATTTAGGCATTATTATATTTGTGAGTAAATGTGTGCACTCATTCCTTTAATAGATGAGGAATTATAGCACTCTTGTATGTATATATATGGTACCCTATTCTTTGAAATAATACATCATAATTATTCTTTAAATCTTTTCTATATGGTATCAGAGCCAAGTTAGAGCCTATCCTAGCGAATTTTCTTGGACATTTTGTTCCATCCGATATCGGGCCGCAAACGGACCACCCACTAATTTCTTGTCCACGCACGAGATGAATATACCTTGACGTGAGGGGGTGTGTTGGAAGTCCAACATCGACTAGAGATAAGGCGAATTCATAGTATATAAGTGAGGTGCAAACCTCACCTTACAAGTCGGTTTTGTAGGGTTGAGTTATACTTAAAACCCACTTCTAACATGGTATCAGAGCAAAAAAGTCATCGTGTTGTGTTTCCTTTAAGCAATAAAAAACAATTTTTCATTTTTCATTAATCCACACAGATGTTTGGGGTCCTGCCCCACAATCTACACATAATGGGAAAAAAATGGTTTATCAGTTTTGTTGATGATTGTACTTGGGTAACTTGGGTGTATTTGCTTAAACATAAAAGTGATGTGTGTAATGTGTTTCGTTCTTTTCATCATATGATAGTTACTCAATCTAATGCACACATTAAGGTCATTCGATCAGACAATGGAAGGGAATATTTTAAGACTGAATTAATCAAGTTCATGAACTCTAAAGGCATCTTACATCAAACTACATGTCTTTATTCACCACAACAAAATGGGGTGGCTGAGAGAAAAAATAGACATATATTAGAGGTGACAAGATCACTTTTGATAGATGGTAATGTCTCATCTCATTTATGCGGTGAGGCTGTGAGATCTGCAGTTTATTTAATTAATCGAACACCTTCTAGTGTGCTTAACTTTCGAAGGCCTTTTGATGTGTTGTCTGATCATTGTATCCTTCCTTCCATAGTCTCTTTACCTCCTCATATTTTTGGATGTGTTATATATGTTCACTTACACCCACATCAACGTACAAAACTTGAAGAACGAGCTTTAAAATGTGTTTTTGTTGGGTATGGATCAACTCAAAAAGGCTATTATGCTTACCATCCACCATCAAAGAAATTTTATATCTCTATGGATGTGACATTTAATGAGCATAGTTTTTTTTTTATGTTGATTTTATACTTCAGGACGACAATGAAAGTGAAGTGCATAATCATGATGTTAGTATGTTTGATATCCCAGATATAAAAATATACTGTAAAGATAAATTATCGTGTGAGGATCATTCTGCAAGAAGTGAGCCAATCCTAAATATGGAAACTTCTCCTTTGGATAATACAGTGTCTTCTGATCCTAACCAATTGGCTCAATCTTCTCCACAGGTTCGACTTGACTCTTCAGAGGTACCTTCTGATCCTATCTCTGATAATACTAATGTAGTTGAAACTAATCATGAAATTGATTCTCTTGATCCTATCCTTGATAATACAAATTTAGACGAAACCGATCATGAAATTGATCCTTGTTTGCATGAGACCAAAAACACACCAAACATTGAGTCTACTACTGTCCAGTATAATCTTCCACCCCGTTCTAACCGTGGTCAACCTCCAGCTAAATATGAACCAAACCTCCAAGCCAAAGTTAAATATCCCATTAGTAAATATGTGTCATCTCACAGGTTATCCCAGTCATATGCATCATTTGTATCTCAATTATCTTCAATCTCTATTCTTAGTAATATACATGAAGCTTTGGCAAATCCTAGATGGGCCAAAGCAATGATTAATGAGATGGCAACTTTAGAAAAAAATAACACTTGGGATCTTGTGTCCTTACCAAGAGGGAAGAAGGTTGTAGGCTGCAAATGGGTGTTTACAATTAAGCATAAAGCTGATGGAACTATTGAGAGGTATAAAGCACGACTTGTGGCTAAAAGTTACACTCAATCTTATGGTGTAGATTACCAAGAAATGTTCGCACCAGTAGCCAAGCTCAATACTGTGAGAATACTTCTGTCACTAGCAGCAAACCAAGATTGGCCTCTTCTACAATTTGATGTGAAAAATGCTTTCCTACATGGAGAAATTTCAGAAGATATTTATATGGATTCTCCACCAGGTGTGACAAATTCAATTGGAATGAAAGTTTGCAAATTAAAGAAGGCTCTATATGGATTAAAACAATCCCCAAGAGCATGGTTTGGAAGGTTTACCAAGTCTATGAAGGCTTTTGGCTATAGAGCTAGTAACTCTGATCACACCTTATTTTTGAAGAGAGGTAAAGGAAGAATTACAGCTTTGATTATATATGTAGATGACATGATTGTTACAAGAAATGACTAAGATGAGATTTCCAGTTTACAACAATACCTTGCATCTGAATTGGAGATGAAACAACTTGGAAACCTTAAATATTTTTTGGGTATTGAAGTAGCTAGATCAAAACATGGTATTTTTCTATGTCAAAGAAAATATACTATTGATTTACTATCAGAAACTGAATTGCTTGGGAGTAAACCAGTTGATACACCAATTGAACAGAATCATAAACTCTTTCAATGCTCAAATTCAGCAAACATAGGCAAAGGCTGGTAGGAAAATTAATTTATTTGTCTCATACACATCCAAATATTACCTATGAAGTGAATGTCGTTAGCCAATTTATGCATGACCCACGAAAGCTTCATATGGATGTTGTTGAGAAGATTTTGAGATATTTAAAGTCCACTCCTGGAAAAGGAATTTTATTCTCAAATCATGGAAACTTAAAAGTAGAAGGGTATACTGATGCAGATTGGGCAGGTTCAAACGATGATAGAAGATCTACCTCTGGATACTTTACTTTTGTAGGAGGGAATCTTGTAACTTGGAGGAGTAAAAAGCAGCTTGTAGTAGCAAGATATAGTGCTGAAGCAGAATTCAGAGGCATGACACTAGGTGTATGTGAACTTTTGTGGATTAAAAATGTGCTATCAGATTTGGGCTTTAAACAAAATGAAACTATGAGTTTGTACTGTGATAATACGTTGGCTATAGCAATTGCTCACAATCCGGTGCAACATGATAGAACAAAGCATGTGGAGATTTATAGACATTTCATCAAAGAGAAACTTGAAGTTGGAATAATTTCCTTTCCTTTTGTAAGATCAGAATTGCAGTTGGCTGATGTTCTCACTAAAGGAGTGTCAAGCAAAATGTTTAATGAGTCTCTATTCAAGTTGGGAATGTGTGATATCCATGCACCAACTTGAGTGGGGGTCTTAAGATATGTCAAATATTGTATTAGCTATAATTTAGGCATTGTTATATTTGTGAGCAAATCTGTGTACTCATTCCTTTAATAGATGAGGAATTATAACACTCTTTTATATA
>Ga0214544_1006812_pt1 | contig 20723 bp, 8 predicted proteins | sample CNSS3metaG_FD_160074 | JGI IMG/M metagenome (GOLD analysis project Ga0214544, IMG submission 160074) | Root nodule microbial communities from cowpea collected in UCLA plant growth center, Los Angeles, California, USA - CNSS3 | ecosystem: Host-associated > Plants > Roots > Nodule | place: USA...
AAAGAAATAAAATAAATATATATATATATATATATATATATATATATATATATATATATATATATATATATATTATATCAAAAAGAAAATGCATTAGTAAAAAAAATGATATATATTTAGAATAGTAATTTTATGAAAAAGTTGATGATGTAGTAACTGACCCTCTTGAGTCCAGGAATGGTGGCTGAAAGTGCTATGATGCTCCCCGTGAGTTCCTGTCTCCTTTTCCTCTCAGCCATGATGTGATGCTGTGTCTCACAAGACCTTCTAACCCTCTTTCTTGGCTGAGCCATAACTGCTTCAAACTCAGCTCCATCTTTCACCACAGCACCACCACCCCTTTTTTTACTGCAACATCCCTGCACTGATGAACCATGCTTATGATCTGTGATTGGCTCAGCAGTTGAAGTATCAAAAGAGAGAAGGTATCTGGTGGCTGCAGAGCCATATGATGATGATGATGTTTTCAAAGACTTGATGGAGTTTGAACTGTAGCTTTTGTGCAGAGTGTCACCAATTGCCTCATCAAATGACACACTGCTGTTGCTGGGACTCAGATTCTGTGGCTCCTCAAGAATCTCTCTCAGAAACTGTTGCTCATCAAATGAAACATTGCTCTCACTCAACACAGCATCATAGTCTTCCATTTCCTGTGACAACTAAGAACAAAAGCTGTGAACTTTTCTGTTTTTTCCCTGGTCTGTTCATGGATGTATATATATATATATATAGCAGAATAATGCATTCTGAGAAACCCAGAAATTGAAAGTAGATGTGGTTCTGAGAGAGGTTTTACCAGATTGGAAATCCAATTCTCCAATGAATCTTCCATGTTCTATGGATCTGATGAGAAGTTCTTGAACTTTGTGTATCAGCACTTGAAACTTGTGTATCAGAATATTGCAGTGTCTGTGACTGGAACAAGGTTCATCTTTTATATATAGTAATTGTATACTAGGATGATCTTTTTTTTTGTCACACCTTTCATGCAATTATTAGGTCATGGGTAATTAATACTCCTTTCAAGCAAACTTCCGTTGACTAAAAACAAATTGGGCATTATATTATCATTTACATCGTTTTCATTTTATGGCAGGTGGTGTAAACAAAATCCCTAAAATAAAAAAATTAACATTTTATAACAGATTTAGTCTTAAAATAAAAAAGTAATATTTTAAATATTAGAATAATTTTTATGTTGTAAAAAGTTTAAATATAAATAAAATTTTATACAAGTGTGAATGTATCAGACATTATTATTGAAACAAAATTTATATAGGCTGATTTATCCAGAGGTAATGTCACGTGATATAAAATATAGAATAAAATCCTTCTAAAGATCCCTCTTAGTAGTAAAAATTATTTATTGGTTTTAGAGGTGACTAATTTGTATGATGCAAATATTTCACCATCTTTATATATCTATTGTGTATCTTGTTCGGTAGGTAGTGAAGAAAATTTTAAAAACAATTAATTTAAATTGTTGGGCAATATAAAAAAATAAATATACGTTAAGATTATTATGATTTTGGTTTGGTAATATGTTAAGTTTATTATAGTTTTCGTTTGGTTGCATGATATTTTTTTTTGGTTGTTGTCTCTTTTTTATGAAATATTATGGTGAAATACGATTCATGGAGTTTAAACTATATATATATTAAAATTTTATTCGATATTTAGTATCATTTTATATAAAAAACATTATTATATTTTTTTATATATATTTTAACTCTTCCCTTTTATTTTTGACTTTCTCAATCAAATAAATTTAAATGTTACTTTATTAATTTTATTTAGTTTCAATGAAATATATTTAAAAGTTATCCTTTTGTTTTTATTTATTTTCATCTCATGTATTTTATAAAGAAAACAATAATACAGAAAATCACATGAACATTTCACTTGTTAAATATTCCAATAATTTTTCTTTTCATTTTTAAATCATTGACGCATCACTTATTGTATATTTTCTTTTTAAATATTATCCACTATTTTCTTATAATCATAATGATGATGATATTTATATATAGTCTGATCACTATAATAAAACGCAATTAATATATAATTTATAAAATACTTTTCATTATTTTTATATTACATTTGTCATTTTCCCTCTTTTGTTTTTTGTCCCTTTATTATTGCACGATATATTATATAAATTTTAGGTAGGGACTACGTAGTATATGAGTTAATCAGTGATCAGAATAGATTAATAGCAAAAAGTGGAACTTGTTGGATATAAGACTGAGACCACTATGACAATTATTGTAACAAAAGTGCCAAAAAGTAGTTTATTTTACTTTTCATAGTAAATGAGTGAAACTTTATTTTATTTTATTTTGAAGTAAGTTTGTCAAAGTTTTAGCATGATCGTGAATCCGAAAAGGTTATGAAACTAATTAATTATATATATATATATATATATATATATATATATATATATCATACTTCTTTTATTATGGTTAATTATTGTGTATACATAATGTTAATTACAACATATTGTGATTATATAGCAAGATTTGTGGTTGAACAAAATTCTTAGGGTATTTTTATTTTTGATAATCACTTAATATATGTTTGTTATTATATTATATTTGGATAATCTGAGTACCTTATAAGTATACATAAATATACATTACTAAAAAAACTCATATTTTCTGTCAATTTTGTTTTGAAAATTTTTTCTACGAAATACTTATAAATTTTGTTTTGAAAAAAAATTTACAGGAAATTGCTGTCAATTTTGTTGCAAAATATTTTGTATGAAATACTTTTCGCAACAAATTTTGTAGAAAATATTTACGAATTTTATAATTTTGTAGGAAATAATTACAATGAAAGAATTACCTGCCAATTCAGATCTTTCAAAAAAATAGTAGAAAAACGTCTTTTCTTGCAAATTATTTTAACAAATTTACAAGAAAATTTTCGTGTAATATGAGAATTTTAAGTAGTAATAATTGTTGTTGGAGGTGAATTCTATTTCTTCATAACTTAATGAAAAAATATTACATAACAATTTAATTGAGATAATAGATACCTTTGGAGGGAGGGATGATACAACCTGAAAATCCAATGAAATATTTCAAATTTTTAATATAATATTTAATTTCTAATGCAATGTTTTTATTGCTCAATTATTGTTAGACAATTCAATTTATTATTTTTAAATTATTAATGTATTAAAAAAATTAAATAATATCAAATGATTATTTGATTAATACATGAACAAAAACAAATAAAAAAAATTAACTTTATACATGCGATACGATACAATACAATCTTATCCTTCCCTAATCTATTCATGACTAAAATGAAATAAAATATTCTAATTAGATTATAATTAATCTTTACAAATTTTTCTGTATACATATGATTTGGACAGTTTTTCAATTCAACATACAAAAAATTAGCAAGTTTAAGAAAATATGAGAACAAAATTACGTGAGTAAAGTAAGAAATAATTTTTAAATCATTGTATCAAATTTGCTCTTTTATTTTCTAATATTAGATAAAGATGAGATATTTGTAATTTTTTATATTATATATTTTATTCATTATACTTATCTATTTTATGTTACTTTTATGGAGTTATTTGTCTTTAATCTCATTTCATTAATTTATCATGTATTTATTTATTGTAAGCATAATTATTTGGCATGATATAATATGAACACCATAAATTATTATTTTAATTTTATTTATTTTACAAATAAAATATTATATATATATATAAATATATTCACTATTATAAAATTGATACTTATATTTAACAAAAACATCATAAATATATCTTATTAATATTTACTACAAAACTAACATTTATTATATAAAAAAATCCCAGAATAATAACAAATTTTAGATTTCACAATATCACTGTATTAATTTGGATACCAATTTATAACTTAAAAATTATTAATATCTAAAATAGTTAATGTTATATTACAAATAAAAATTTATAATTAGTGATACAAATTTTGATTATGTTCAAAATAGTGTTTAACTATACTAACCAATTATTCTCGGTCTCTAAAATTAATTGTTATTTCAAAAATTTCTTGTAATAATTATAATAATATTGATTAGTAAATTTTATTTTCTTTTACCTAGATATGTAGAATAATTTGTAGTAAGGTTTTTTTTTTTTAATTTTAAAACTTCATCATTCTTTTTATTACAGTTATATTTTTTGTGGGTGGAGGAATTCCATTTTCACCAAAGTATGTAAAGAATTTAAAAGATCTCCACAATTTTCTTAAAAGAAAAAGAAAAATCCTTCTTTTTTAATAGATTAATTATTTACGAGAAACAAAAGGTACCAAAATTTTCACTTATTTTAGAAGATATTTAAATACATGTTCACTAATTATCAACTTAGTTAATTCAACACTCATATTCTACTATTCTTTCTAATTCTACATTTAAAATCATTTATATTTATCATTGATATTTCCAAACATTATTTTTCTGAAATGTTGATAATTTATATTTAATTTACATTTTACAACCATACTCCATCTACTTAAGTTATAATTATAAAAAAAATAAAAAACTAAAGTATCGACCTTCTATCAACAAACATTTTATAATTGATGACGTCACATTCCTTATATTTTGCTAGTTTTCGATACCAAACAGTTTTTGTCACACGTCAATAAAAACAATTATAACACAAACATCATGGTTTGCAATAAAATAAAAATTTTGTAAAACATGGGAATCATGTGTTTGAGGAAGAGATTCTTCTAGTAACTATTGTAATTTGGTAATTTGCCAACATGTCCATAACAAAACTCACATGCATAAAGGTTAAAGTCTCGTCATGAACCTACCACACTTTTTAAAATGTTCAATATTAATATTTTTTGCTCATTTTTTTTTTTTATCATATTGATGGCATATTCTCTTAATACTCTATTAGTGATGCATATAGGGTAGACAAAAAATCCCATATTTTGATCCAATCTAGTTTTCTCATGTTCAAGTGATCTAAAATTCAATTGATTAAATATTTAATTCATCTAAAACTTATTTTATTAAATTTGGATTTTAATCTTACTTACATTTTAGTATTATTATACTTTGGATGTCCATTCTTTGAATTTAGATAGGTCAAAGGTCGAGATTGGTCAGCTTGGACATAGGTTGAACTAGGTCGGTCTGAGATGAAGGTCAAGTCGGGCCAGTCCAGACTCAAGGCAGAGACGGGTTGACCCTGGCCAAAGGTTGATTGAAATTCGGTAGAATTGACACCGATCGAAATTTGGATGAATTCGGATGAGTTGGCCGACCCCCAAAGAAATTCAACTGACTTCCATCGAGTCGGTCTCGCATAAATTTTTTCAAATTCAATCGAAATTTGGTCAAGTCAGCCTCGAATGAAATACTATGTATTTGGTCGAGTTGGTTTGGCTAAAATTTGGCCGAGTCAGCCTCGACTAAAATTTGCCAAGTCAGTCCTTCCAAAATTCGGTTGAATTCGGTCAAGTCGGGCTCGTTTGAAATTTGGCCAAACTCGATCGAGTCGGTCCTTGTAGAAATTTTGCTGACTTCGGTCTAGTCGCCCCCTGATCGATATTCGACTGAGTTGCCCCAACCAAAATTTGGTGGTATTCGGTCCAGTCACCCCTAGAAAAATTCGACCAAGTCGGTCCGAACCTAAGTACGACTAAATCAACCCTACCCGAAATTCGATTTAGTTGATTCCAACTGAAATTCAACAGAATTCAATCAAGTCGGTCCAACTAAAATTTTGTCAAGTTTTTCCCAACTACAAAACAATCAAATTTAACCGAATCTACTTCGACTAAAATTCGGTAAATTTCGACCTAGTCGATCCGGTCGAAATATACCTTATTTATAAATCAACCATTCACACTCTTCACTCAATTAACATGTAAAATTTCCACAAATATAATGATTGTAGAATATACTTACTAACCAATAGTTGAGAGTGGTATTTTGCATCATCTATTAATATATAAAAGTATAAGATAAAACTGATCCTTTTTAACATAGTCTTTTTAGAGAAAATTAGTTTTAACATGTTAAATGTTATCAACAAAATTTTGATTTTTTATTTAGTAACTAGCATAATTACAATATTGGGTAGATAGAACAGTACATAACCATCTAATTACAAAATTATTTTAATTTTACCTTTGGTGGGATTACTTTATGTCTGCATCAAATCATAACCATAATCACAATAGTCAAACTCCACAAATTTTAATCATGAAGATTAGGTAGCAAATTAGAATAATCGTACGAGAATAAGACACAGCTTAATTGGCTAGAATTTTTGAAACGTTTATATTGAGTGGTAGTAAAAATAAAAAAGTAAAAGAAAACAAAAGAAACAAAAGACAAAAACATAAGGAAAAATATATTAAATATAACAAGCTATGTAGATGCTATAAAATTTAGAGTATAACATCACCAAAATATTTTTAATAACATTTTTTAGACATGAATAGGACGAAACATGACAAACCGACAAATGTAAGAGAAAAGGAAATAAACACATAAGAAAAGTTAAAGACAGAGACAGAGAAAAAAGAAAACAAAAAAGATAATAGTTAAAAATGAACATGAAGTAAAAATCAAAATTGTATATGCCTTCGTAATCATTCAAATGCAGAAAAAGAAATATGAATAATTGCTAAAAAGATATTAATGTCCCATGCTACGTAGGTGTTACAAGACAACTTTTAATACATTAGAAAAAAAATTATATAAAATATATAAAAAACAAAAAAAATATATATATATATATATATATATATATATATATATATATATATATATATATATATATATATCCTTACATGATCATTGTATTGATTCACAGCTATGTCATATTATTCATATGATGCACTAAAATGTTGGTTAGATTAAGAGTATTAAAGTTCATAATTTGACTTTTGGTAAAATGTTATATTCATTGTAATTTTAATTCATACCACTATTTTTCAGTAGTATATAAATAGTTTTTTTTTTCTTAGTTAAATTATTTTATTGTGCCTTTCTTGTTGATGAAAATACATTTATTGTGGTATAGTGAGAAAGTATATACGTTTTCTATATTAACCTATTTATTCGTTAATTATGATATATTTACATAATGGTACGAAAAAATTGATATCGTCGAGCATGGTAAATCCAAAATGTAGACTATGTTTTTTATTCTCTTATTTAGAAAAGCTTAAGTTAACATTAGTGTAGATATTATTAGAAGATTTTTATTATAAATAATTTTAAAATAAATAATAATAATAATAATAATAATAATTGACATTCCGTATATCAAAATCAATTTACAAGTAAAATAAAAAATTTAAAAATTATAGGAGAGAAATTTTACAAATACCCCCTTAACTTACTGAAAATTTGTTTTTTCTTTTATTTTAAAAGTTTTTGTCTGAATTTTTTTTATAAGCAATAACAAATTTGTTCAAAAAGTTAACAGTAATATCTTCAATCAAGACGTGAATCGGTTCTTTTTTCAAAATTTGGTTTTTTTTATTTTCCAAAACAATTTTCAAATTTTTTTAAATTAATTAAAGGTTTAAATTATAATTTAGTTTCTATATCGGTCTAGTTTGTTTAATTTGGTCTTTATTTTGTTCAATATTTAATAAGGTCTTTATTTTCCTAAATTTTGGTCAATTAGATCTTTTCTATATCACATTTAAATTAGTAATGGTTCTTTTGACATGGTACGTAATGTGTCTCATTTTAAATATAAATAAGGAAAATGATATTCTAACTATCAAATTTTGACAACAATCTTTACAACACATTGCAATGTCAATTTGATTTTATAATTTATTTTACCAAGGAGTCATAGGGAAGATGCCACATCATGTTGTAAAAATTGTTGTCAAAATTTGGTTGTTAGAATATCATTTTCTTATAAATAAATATGATCTTTTCTTACATTCGATCTCCTAATATTTTATTCTTTCTCTCACCCCTCAAACCCTATGAGTGGCAATGTGGGTTTGGCCTGATGTGCCGGCCCGCAAAAAAAGAAAAGAAAAAGAGGAACGGGTTGAGATATTGAGTCCATTGGCCCAAATAACCCGTAGTCCGCACGGGTTGGCCCGCGGTTCGCGTGAAAAAAAAATACACTTTTGTATATTAGTTACTTTCTTTTTGAACTTCTACATGAATATTACAAATTTTTGTACGAGTGAAAAATATAAATTTTATGTATTTTTGAATATGTTAAATTTCTTATATGGGTTATTTGGACTTTGTTTGAAATTTATGAATATTATGTGTTATATTTTTATTTGAATTTATGATTAAAATATATTTTTAAATATTTAACTTTTTTTGTAAATACTCGTGGGTACCCGCAGATATTAAAAAAACATATGGATACTTGTATAATAGATACTCACACAAATATAGAAACGAGTACGAAGCAAATATTTATCCAACAGATAGGATACGGAGAAGCTACTCCCCGTACCCTACTTGTCTCGTTAACATTTCTAATGTAAAAATTATCAAAAACAACAATTTAATCTTCTTTCATAATAACAACAAAATATATCAAAAAAATACCATTTTATTATCCTAATAATTCTTATACATAATAGAAAAATAAAAGATAATATATATATATATATATATATATATATATATATATATATATATATATATATATATAAACAAAACACCATGGACATTCTCCCACCAAGATTAAAGAAAAACATTTGAAAATCATGAATCAAATAAACCATTATATGTACAACCCTAATTTCTTATTAGACCCCCTCAAAGCATTTATAGAAAATCCTAAAAAGAATAATTTAGATGGTTCAATAATATTCCAAATATCATTTTCATATCATATCTTTTAGTGTTATGGTTAATAAAGTTTTTTTGTTGTAGTATTAGCTCTCGGTGCTTCTGCATTCTTGTGAAGTTGATTCAAACCTATTTTTAAAATTTAACCTAGTTTATAGAAGATGATGAGGTTGTTCTAAATTACTCTTCACAAGAAGCTATTATGGCATTGCAAATAGTTAATGGTATAAAGTTTTAACATACCATGTTACAAAGTAACATTTTTTTTTTATATTCTTTTTAATCTAATTACACTACTTTATTTTATTTTATTTTTAAATTATGTTAGGATATTAACGATATTTTAATTTGTTTAAACTGATTGAATATTCTCTCTTTTTTCAACATCACTCATGATTGAACGCGTTTATTTTCGGCCAAGAAATTGTAGGAGCAATAAGTGTTTTGACCAACGTGCATGCATCAGTTCATTCATGCTTCAATAAAATGCACTTCAGCTTCTTCTTTTCTTTTCTTTTTTTTTCTATTTTTCTGGCTTTGGTCGGCAATAATTGTGGTTGGTATGATTTTTAAATTATAAATAACCTGTTTAAAAAAAGAAAAAAACACACCATAAACATTCGAGTTCATGAATAAAAAACTATAATACATAATTTGTGTTTCGATTGAAAATTTCTACATATATAAGATCACAATATGTTTCACGACTTATCTTATTTCTAAACACAAATAAAAATAATAAAAATATATTACCGTGCAGGAAAAGAGTTGCATTCTAAAAAGTGGGAATAAAAAATAAATATACCAATTTTAGTAGGTTTATTTTCATTTATGAAAAACGTAATCGGAAAAGTAATGAGAAACTAATATGTTAGTATGTTAAAATAGAGTTTGTGTTAATATTCGTAGCTTAAAACTAGTAAGCTAACTTATTAAATCATTATTACTTTAAAAAAAAAAAAACTTTCATGTATTTGTAATTTTTTGAATTGTTTATATAGATGAATTATTTCAGTTGTAATTTTTAGTTTCAGTTATTATATTTTTTTCAAGATATTTTCTGTTATTAATCTTATATTTAAAAAAAATATAATTAAGTAAAAATAGTATCCTAAGCGGATGTATACATTTTTTGGTGATGCTATTTAACGTATTAATGAGAATAACAGAAAAAATAATCTACTATTATTATTTTTGAATTTTTATTTAATAATAAAATAAATATTACAATATTTAAAATAAAGGTTAAATATATTTTTTATTTTGTATACGTATATTTGACTTCACAAATTCGTGAATTTAGTCGTTATATAAATTTAACGGTTAAATAAACTAAATTCACTCCTTTTTAAACAGAGGACAAATTAACTTAAAAGTTCTAAAAGATCACTGATTTCAATTTTAGTGAATGTTGACCAAGCACAAAAATATTTAACCTTAAAATAAAATATATAACATAAAAAAAAGAAATGGAAAGAAATAAGTCAAATATTAAACTTACATTATATAGAAAAACAACAAGAAAAATTAATAAATATTTTTAAAAGATAAAAAGGAATAAATATAAGAAAATATATGTTACCTTTTCTTGAAAATATGATTTCAAATAGCATCTAAAATTTTGTTAGAAGCAAATAAAAATCTTATTTAGTGCTGAATAAAGTAAACAAACTTTTACATAGTAAAATATATATATATATATATATATATATATATATATATATATATATATATTTATATATATATATATATACTTAAAGTCGCAATACATCCATTACTTTTCGGTTTGAGCTGATAAGACAATAAAATTCAAAATGTTAATGATTTTAATATTTTTTTTATACCACATCAAACCATCCATCATAATAAAAAATTAATTAATTTAAATTTTATTCACAAGAAATTATATATTTAAACTAACAATAAAATCTGTATATCAATAAACTAAAACATTCACGGTAAGACAAAAAGATAGACAGATGAAAAAGTAAAACTAAGATGAATATCTGAGTGAATAATATGAGAGATTTAGCATGGCTGAAAAAAGCTTACAGTAGAAAAGCAGTAGCAATTTTGATCTGTGAACAATTCCCATTATTGTAAACAAGCAGTTCCTTGACTCCAATTGAAAAGAGAAAAGGAAAAGATGAGAAACACGAGGGGAAGGTTCAAGGGTTCAACAAGAAGAGAAATAGGACAAAAAAAAGAAGAGACATATTAGTTAACTAGCCATGGGATGGTTAGCAATATACTCAATAGCAAGATTACAGGAATCAATTTTATCAGCTTCCTTGTCTGGGATCTCTAACTTGAACTCCTCTTCAAGAGCCATTACAATTTCCACATTGTCCAAGCTATCCAAACCCAGATCCTTCTGAAAATGGACATCTGGATTTACCTGACCACCAGTACAAACCAGTAAACACAGCAACATGCATGGCATTAGCAATAGCAAAACGGAACAACACTCGGTGCAATCAAATTAAAGAATCCATTGCAGTGAATCAAAAGTGTATTACACAGTTCATATTTTGTTACACCTCTCTCTTATCTCCCACCAAGTGGGGTTTCAGGAAAGCTTGATTTGATTGATCCTCTTTAAATCAAGAATAGATGCACGATTACTTTTTCAGTTCACACATTTCCTCATTTCCAAGACCCTAAGCCCTCTCTCAACCAATAAAGAGAGAGATGAAGAAAATCAACGAAAATTTCAAAAACAAACTTGCCACAATGCCCCCAGCAACCTCCTCACTGTGCTTACAGGATACAATTTGAAGTCCAGAGTTTAGACTCAAGTGGGAAGAAGGACAAGACGAAGGCCATCCTGAACCCGATAAGGAAATTATCTTGAATTTAGAAAAGGATTATTCAAGAAAATGGTATTTTATGGACCAGGATGTTTGGGAAATGAATTATAATTGGGTCAAATATATTTTTAGTGCCTAAACTTGGACGCGAAATTAGAATTCGTCCTTATCTCAAACTTTGATACAATTTGGTCCTCAAACTTAAAAAGTAAATAGATACAATCCTATTAATCCAACTGTGTTAAATATGTTCTATATGTCAAATGGTGTTTGAGGTTGACATTTGAACTGTTCAGACCATTTGACACGTTTAAGTTCAAATGATAGCCTGGAACGCCATTTAACACCTTAAAGATATTTAGCACAATTGAATTAAAATGATTATATCTATTCATTTTTAAAATATAAGAATCTAAATATATCAAAGTTTTAGACAAGGATGAATTCCAATTTCACATCCAAATTTAGGGACTAAAAAACATATTTAACCCATTATAATTCCATAATTTGCTTTGTCTATCAGAACTTATATTTTTAACTCTATTAAGGGAGAGAAAGTTACCTAGAATTCAGCTAAAAACGAGCCAGGATAAAAGATGAAAAACAGAAAAAAGTGCATCAAATCAAGGGGACAGTCTTCCAAATTCCAGTCTGTCACTCCTTGGCACATCAAACTCAAAATGGCTTCATAAAAATGAAAGCCTTTTTCATTTTATTTTCACCTTTTGCCCGGGAATATGTGCTATGTAAAAATAAAAAATGGGGAACTCTAAAAATCTTACCTTGTGTTTGAAAAGGGAAACTCACAATTTCTAAGACATTCAAATACATCGAATTTAAATTGATCTTATTTTAAATTGTTTCATTTTTCAAATGTTTTGCTTGGATAAGGCAATTCAAATTTAGATTAAATAATTTTCTTATTTGGATAAAGTGTTTCAATTTAGCAAGGTCAGACTCATGCAAGGTTGGGCCGAGCCAACCTGGGTTAGAGTCAAGCCAAGTAGACCCAAGCCTCGATTGAGTTGATTCGGTCTAGGCTCAGTTTGAGCCAAGTATGTCGAGCCCTAGGTCCAACAGCATTGGCCTTGGATCAGATTGATCAATGTGATTTGGGCCCAGTTCTAGCTAAGTTAGCCCACTCCCAGATCAAGTCAATTTCATGTCAAGTCAAGCTGAATGTACTCAAGCCTAGTTAACCCAGATTACAAGGACCAAAATATGAATTTGAGAATTTGAGAATAAGAAGAATTTCAAATTCTTATTGATTTGGTGGAATTTGAAATTCTTTAATTTTAAGTAATCCAATTATTCTAATGAAATTCTAGAATTTCAATTTCTTTCAAAATTCCTTATCAAACAACATATTTTGTCATAAAGCATTTCAAATTCTCTAAAAAAATGAATTACCCTCTTAAAATGACTTATCTAAACCCACTATTAGTGAAATTGTCAAAATATTGTTATCATAAGTTATGCTTCATTAAATGAATCTTGTTATCTAAATCAATATTTTGATAAAAAAGTAACACAGAAGCCAAATATCTTACTAGGTAAGGCCTGACACACACCACATAGAGAACAATTCCCCCCAATCCAACCCTTCCCCCACTTCATACTGATATGAATCCTGCGGACCAGGCCACCCATTTAAGAAGATATTGACAGAAATCATAGTCAAATACAGTATAGAAGAAAATTTGAGTTACACCATGCCATAGTCCCATCTAGTTTTTTCTATAACATCAGTCTCAGTAGAACAATCAGCTGAAAACAATAACAGGCACTTCCCCAGAAGGTTATTGAGCTAAATTAATAAACTTTGGGAAGAACCTTTGGGGAATAGATTAGTAATTTGGGAGCTGCATTTTTCACACAACCATATGGTTACTGAACTAGATTTCCAGACTATGGTAAAATCCATTTGGCAAAATAAACGGATCACAATGCACAGTCTCACATAACACAACAAAGCAGAAAAACAAGTCAGATGGTTTCGTTAAATTTTCATATTTTGAGAAGACAGTTTGGTGTCAATAAACAGAATACAGATTTGGAATGTCCATTCCGCATTTTCACACTAACTAAGATTACAATTTACAATCACAACCCAGGTTAGTACTGACCTAAACTCGGGGAACATCAATAGGTTAAATCAGCGTAATAACAATTAAGAAATATAATTTTTCATTTTCGCACTAACAATGACAACAGAATGTAAACACCACCTGGATAGTTACTGATAAAAAAATGTCATATTTCAGGAAGATACAAGATCCTCATAGCTAAATCAACCCCCAAATGTTTAAAGGCAATTAAGAACCCAAACACCACCCAGATTCTAATTGAGCTAAATTTCCAAACTTTCGAAAACCCTTTTGCCCAAATCAATAAAAAAACAAAAGGCCAGCCACATTCATTCCCCATTTCTCAAACAATTGGACAACCCATTAGGTGAAATCAGCAGATCACGATTCAGAATACCCATTTCGAATTTTTCTTATTTGTCAATAGCGATGCAACAAAGGATGGAAGAAATGAAAGTATGGAAGGAAAAGGAAGAGCGAAACCTTGGAAGGATCGACTTTGGGGAAATCTTTGACGACGGCGAGGACTCTTTGGATGACCTCCTCTTTGGTGATATGATCGTCGCCGTGTGATGACATGGCACGCCATGGCTGAAGTTTTGGAACGGCCTGGAGTGGCACACGAATGTGGCGGAGTACGGCGGCCCTCACTGCCATTTCTCTCTCTCTCCTCCTTTCTTTTACAAACAAGTGAAGTGACTCTACCAAAAGCTTGTGTATTTTGGAGCAAATGTAAATAACTAAACCCTGCACCACCTCTTATCACTTCAAACCTATTTTACATAATATTACAACAAATCCAAAATCATAATTTTGGTCCTCTTTCTAATTATGGTGTTTTATATTTTATAAACTTCTTTCAATATAATTGCACTTCATAGTGCTTGTAAAAAGTTATACTTTATACTGTTACATATATAACAGTTGATTTTCTTACAAAACTTATTGTAAGATATATAAATAATATTATATATATATATATAATTCAATTTATGTTATGAGATGGCCTTGACCAGTTCTGCAAAAGTTTTTATTTTCAATTTAAAATGCACCGAATTTTAAGTTTAATCTTTAAACTCATTTAAAAGAAAAATGGTTTTGGCTGCAGTTTAGTGATATGATGTAAGCAAAGGCTTTAAAATAGCATATAACATGTTATTAGATACAAATATCTACGTGATCACTAAATAATAGGTTATGTTGAAATTTTCAAAATTTATATACATCAAAACAACATAAAAAGTTATAGGTTTAAATTGCATTTAATTACAATTGAAAGACGGGTTAAAATACTGCAAGCAAATATTTCTTTATGCTTTGTTTGTTTCTGTAGTGGATTTGATGAATCGAAAAATAATAGATTCCAGGGAAAAGACAGACTATGTGGAGTTATTTGTATTAAGGGAAAAATAATTAAAAATTAAAATAAATAAAATGTTTTCAAAGTTTATAAATAATTTGATAAATGTGGTAAATAAGAAAATAATAGATTAAATATATTTATTGATATTAAATATATTCCATATTAATTTAATAATATATAATTAAATTAATTAATTAGATACTTTTTTAACATTAATTATTAAATATTAAATTAGTTTATTTTATAAGATATTAAAATTAAAATTATTTATTTATAATTATAATATTATTCATTTTAATTATTTATTGTTATAAATATCATGTACATTTCTTGTGTGTACAATTTTTTAAATATACGTGATATTATATTAGTATGTGATGATAATGTAATGTTATTAAATTAATATATAAAATAAAATTATATTTATTAAAAATAAAGTGAAATATATCAGAAAAGATGAGAGAATAATTGTTGATAAATAGAAAAAAAAGTAGAGAGATAGACAATTTAAAAAAAAAAGTTTGTAAAAATAACGATCAATTCTAAAAGATTTAATAAATAATTATATTTTAAAGAGTGAAAATTGGTATTTTGAAATATAGACAAAAAAGAAGATATTTCTATAATTTAATATAAAAAATTCAAAATGGAAAATTAAAATTGAGAGAAAAATTAAACCATGAAAATTTTATCGTTTTTCATAATTTAACATCTTTTTAACCCTCGATTTTAACACGGATTTCTCTCCATATTATCTTTCCAGACTCAGAAACAAACAGATCCTTAAGAAGGGATAATTTAGTATTATATCTCCTTTTCTATAACTAACTACTCATTTATAGAATATAATAAATATTATTAGTTATGGTTTTAAAATTATCAACTAACGTTCTGCGAATAACGTTAAAAGGAGTAATCCAATTCCATCTAATAATTCTATTTGTCAATATAGATATTTTCAATGTTTTATTTTAAATGCATCTTACTAAAATATTTCTTAAATGTCAAAAAGTCAATGTTAACTCCACAATTGTATATCAATCTGCTTCTTGTAAATATAATTTCATATTAAAAAACATCTATTCATTCTTAAAAATTATTTTCATCTTACTATATAAAGTAAACATTAATCATTAATTCTCTAAGTAGATTAGAAGGTTTTATTTTTTAACCTCAACGAGGAAGATCTTAATCTGTGTGCCCCCAAAACAGTGTTTCTGGTTTGGTGATTCTGTTGTTATTTTCTCCAAACAGGTTTTAACGTGGTCTTCATAGCTTCTTCCACTGTAACGTGCGATTGAGAATTGCCATTCCCACACCTAAACCTTTGAATCTTATTCTATTCATTTAATGACTTTTATGACAACTTACTCTCTCATGTTCACTCATTCATCGTAAAAATGTTCCCTTCCACCCTCTTCTAATCGCTGAACCTTTCTCTCTCTTCACCTCTTCCCTCGTCGCCCCCAACCTTCTTCGCTGCTTCTCAACAACATGACGGGTACCTCTTTCTCCTTTTTCGATCAAAGTCTCATACTTGATAGAAAATAATATATGGGTTTTGCTTCAATCATGATTTTCTGTTATTGGTTTCATGTTTTTTCTTGATTGAGTCGTCATGGCCAATGGGTATGCAGTTCTTTTTCTTTTCTTTTTTTCTTTTTTTTGATGTCATGTGTACCTCTGATTGGTCCCAAATTTGTTATCTTTTCCGGGTTTCATGTGTGATTGTGTATGTATGACTGAGAGTTGGTATCTGCAGTTTCGGTTGGCTTTTTGGTTTCTTTTATACGTTTATTAAGATACTTTTACATCACCATTGATGTTTTCACATCCAATTACTTCACAGGTTAGTATTAAGATCTTTTTTGTGTGTTGAAAAAAAAGTGGTGGAATGAAGATAATTGGTTTAGTAGTTTTAGGGAAATTATCAAGGAGAAGATGAGAGTTTGTTTAGAATCCTTATCACTTGTCGTGGTGACTCAGGTTGCCGTTAAATTAATTAGTATAAAGTTCCAAATTAATTGTATAATATCACTTAGACTTTGATTTTTAATTGAGTTCAATGATGTTGTATATATAATCCATGTAGTTGATCTCAGTTAGTGAAATAAGGTTAGTGGTTGACAATTTCAATTTCAATATCATGGAAATCTATTGTGGATTAAGTTTGGAGTTAGTTTTCTATGTATGAAAGATTTGATTTGCTTTGTCTTTATTAGCATATATGCTATAAAATCATTCTTCCATGTGGATGAACATTGATATACCCATATTCAACTATTAACATTGAGTTTAAATGGGATTGTCTTTTTCATTTGATGTTCTAGAGGTTCTCTAAAAGTACTTAATGAAAACCTAACTTTAATGTTGCATCAAATTACAGACAATGAAGAACCGATGATTGCACGTGGAACAATGTCTGAATTAGCATTTAACAAGTATAAGCGATGGCAATGGTGGTTTCTGGTGGCACTCAGCATAGGCTTTCTTATCATAGGCCAATCTGCTGCTGTTATCCTTGGAAGATTTTATTATGATCAAGGTGGAAATAGTAAATGGATGGCTACTCTAGTTCAAACTGTTGCCTTCCCACTCTTGTTCATTCCATTATGTACAATTCGTTCACCTGAAGAGGCTTCAACTTCTGTTTCACCTTCCATCAAATTTATAGTGTTGATATATTTTGTTCTAGGAGTCTTAATTGCTGCCGACAATATGATGTACTCCACTGGATTGTTGTACCTCTCGGCTTCTACATACTCGCTGATTTGTGCATCACAATTAGCCTTTAATGCAGTTTTCTCATATTTTATCAATGCTCAAAAGTTCACAGCTTTGATTATAAACTCCACAGTGATTCTCACTTTCTCTGCTTCACTCCTTGCTATTAACGAAGACTCACACGAACCATCAGGTCTTTCCAAGGGAAAGTACCTTATTGGTTTCCTATGTACCCTTGGAGCTTCTGCAGGGTACTCTCTTTTGCTTTCCCTCATGCAACTGACATTTGAGAAGGTTCTGAAGAAGGAAACTTTTTCTGTTGTTTTGGAAATGCAAATCTACACTTCTCTTGTAGCCACTAGTGCTGCTGTGATAGGCCTATTTGCAAGTGGTGAATGGCGTACTATGCATGGAGAAATGGAGGGTTTTGGGAAAGGACAGGTTGCTTATGTAATGACTTTGGTTTGGACTGCAATAGCATGGCAGGTATGTTCTGTCGGTGTTGTTGGCTTGATCTTCCTAGTATCTTCTCTCTACTCCAATGTTATCAGCACTGTCTCTTTAGCTGTTACTCCTATTGCTGCTGTTATAGTTTTTCATGATAAGATGAATGGGGTGAAGATAATTTCTATGCTTTTGGCTCTCTGGGGTTTTGCCTCTTACATCTATCAGAACTATCTTGATGATGCAAAGGCAAGACGTGCACAAGCTGTGCCTAAGCCTCAGAATGATTCTGCTTGTTGAGATCATTGAATTTGGCCATATCTTTGCTTTAGTACCTTTTTTTTTTTTCTCTTTTTATGCTTTGATTCCTTCAGTATAGCGTTTAGTAGCTTAGGTTTTATTTCTACTCATTCTCACTGAAAGTGAGATGGTACAGTTAAGGAGGTTTATTGGTTATTCTATAGATTATAGATTATTGTTCTTTTGATGGCTTTGTGAACTGTGATAAGTTGAAAATATCCCCTGTAGAAGTTGAAAATAATTATTGGTTATTTCAAATTGGATATAAGTTTTCTTTGCTTTTTTCTAATTATTGTCCAACTTCTTAATCTGTCATATCCAATTAATTGCTAAATACTTGAGTTCTACAAGGTTCTCTTTATGAATCAAATCTCTTTGTGATGATATAATCAACATACTGATAGATGATAATAGTCTATCTTGATTTCAATACTATGTTACTATTTTGAAAGTTTTTAATAATTTTTTTTCCTACAAATAGAACAATCTAGCTTCTTCTTCTTCTTTTTTCTGCCCTTGTCAACTTCATTTTAAATGATTCAAATTTATCCAAAATTAGTTTCTTTTCTTTTCTTTTCTTTTTTTGGTTTGTCTTCTGGAATACATGACGTTAAGAAGGCAGTAAATAATGCTTTTATGAAAGTTGCTATGGTATATGCAAGGTTCGGATTACGTGGTAAAATAATTAAGCATTTGTAAAATGTAATTTACACGAAATAAATATTTGTTAACAGAAAATAGTTCTTAATCCTAATATAATTTCTTTGAAAAAATTATTCTTAGATACAAAATATAGTATATTTAAGTATGTATTTAAAAATTTGTGTACCCATATTCAAATGAATCCATCTAACTAAAATATAGTATATTTAAGTATGTATTCAATGAATCCATCCAACTGGCTGGAAGTGCGTGTGAGACGATACGCGATAGTCAAATTCATTACATATTATTCATCGAACAATTTAACTCATCATAAATTATTATGAGAAACCTAAAATTATGTATCATTTATAAAATTAATAAAATTATATACTTGATAATAACAAATAATATAATTTATTGATTAATATTAATTTATAATAATAATAAATAGAAAATAATAATTTTATATAAATACAAAACTATTTATATATTTTATGCTTCTCGGTATTAAAGGCTACGACGACAAAGATATTATTTCCACTAGCCCGTTTAAGCAATTCTAAAGGTCCTTAATAGGAAAAACTATATATAATAGACTATGTAATCCAAAATGTATTTTTAAATTGTGAAATATATAATATATTCTAAATTATACAATTTAAAATATATTTGTTATCTTGAATTGTATAATCTAAAATGTATTTTCAGATTATGTAATTATATAATATGAAATATTTTCTTGTACAATCTAAAACTCATTTTTTATCTTAAACTGTATTATAAATCACACAAATTGAAATATATTTTTTACTTTTCTGTTTCTGAAATTAAGAATAATTTATACTTTTCCTACACCCATAGGGAGGTGGTAAAAGAAATATTTTCTTATCCGCGAATGAGCCCATGAAGATGCAATTGCATGAGGTTATATTTATTATGAATCAGGATGAATGTGTTGTCGAAATCCAAAAAGAGAAAAGCAAGGTCCAATCTTCAATGCACATTTGTGGTCTTAGTTGCCGGATTCGGGTCTTTCTTCCTACACCTCCAAGCATTTTTTCTGCACCTCCAAAAAATCTTTAAATTCTCAAAATGCCCTTTGACCATTTAAAGAAACGCATGGACATCACACCCCCAAAAATATTTCCGGATGTCGACTTCCGGAAGTCAAAATATATGACTTCCGGAAGTCAAAAATCATCATCGAAAGTTGACTTCCGGAAATCAAAAATTATCACCGGAAGTCAAAAATCATCACCAGAAGTCAACTTCCGGAAGTCAAAAATCATCACCGGAAGTCGACTTCCGGAAATCAAAAATCATCACCGGAAATCGACTCCCGGAAGTCAAAAAACATTACGGAAGTCGACTTCTGTATATAAAAAAAATATATTTTTTATTTAATTTAATTTTTTAAAATACGTATACAAAATTATAAAACATTTAAATTTAAAAAAGATTACTTTAAAAAATAAAAAAATAATAAATAATAAAATTACTAAATAAAAAATTGAAAAACAAAATTGAAAA
>Ga0214544_1006816_pt1 | contig 20714 bp, 7 predicted proteins | sample CNSS3metaG_FD_160074 | JGI IMG/M metagenome (GOLD analysis project Ga0214544, IMG submission 160074) | Root nodule microbial communities from cowpea collected in UCLA plant growth center, Los Angeles, California, USA - CNSS3 | ecosystem: Host-associated > Plants > Roots > Nodule | place: USA...
CGCAGTGACGCAGCGCGCAGTTCCCTTTCTCTTTTCCTTTCCCTTTCCCTGTCGCGACGATGGTGCCATAGGTGGTGGTCGTCGGTGGTTCTTTGGCGGCGGTGGTCGACGTTGGGTGGCGGCCGTTCGGTGGTGGTCGAGCTGAGGAAAAACGGTGGTGTCCGTTTTTCAATTTCGACCCACACAACGTAGTTCCCTTCCCTCTCAGTCGTGTCCGTCGCGGTGGTGCCCACAGGTGGTGGTCGTCGGTCGTTCTTTGGCAGCGGTGGTCGACGTTGGTGGCGGCCGTTCGGTGGTGGTCGCGTCGAGAGAAAACCCAATCCCTAACCTAATTCTGTTCTCATTTTCATTTTCGACCCACTCGCACTTCCCTTCCCTCTCACTCGTGTTCGTGGCGGTGGTGCCCAGAGGTGGTGGTCGTCGGTCGTTCTTTGGCGGCGGTGGTCGACGTTGGTACCAGCCGTTCGGTGGTGGTCGAGCCGACGCTTCTTTTGCTCGTGCTACTCCTGTGCCTAGCCACTTTCCCTTTCGTTCCCGATGATTTTTTTTTTAAAAAAAAAAATCTTTTTTTTAATTTTTATACGGGTTAGTGAGCCAACTCACTTAACCCACCAACCCGTGGTGGGTTGAGCCGGGTTGAAAAATTTCTGGCTCACCAGAAAGTGAGCCGGGTTAAGCTCAACAATTTCCAACCCGACCCGTGGTGAGCCAACCCGTGTGAGCCGGGTTGGCTCACTTTGACATGTCTAGATGTGGAGGACACACTTACATAGAAAACACACTTACATAGAAAATTAGACTGCATGTTCAATAAAAAAAATGTGGTTTTTACCTACATGAGTATAGGAGGCATGCTAATAGAAAATTACATCAAAGGTTATGTTGGATCAAACACTTACCACTAGGTCAAAAATTATAGTTAATAGTGAGGGTGCAATTTTTTCTACTTACAATCGTAATAGTCAATACACAATGATTCGATTATAACTTGACCCACATGACATTTGCCATGAGATAATTGATACACCTTACAACAATCTTTCCCTCAACAAATGTTCCAATAAGATTTGTACTCTTCGATCGTGACTCGACCTACCAAGTCCATGTCATAGGACAATTGTGCAACCTACAATAATCTTCCGTTCCGTTGAAACAATTATCCCATTCAGAATCAAACTTATAACTAGAATCTCATACCAATTGTTTGATCAAACATTTATAATTAGATCAAAAGTTATAACTAATAGATTGGACAAAATTTTTTCTTTTTAAAAACATAAAAATTCAAACACTATTATTTGACTGTGATTTGACCCAGAATTGGTAGAGCACAAAAATATAGTTGCTTCCACGTAAGTATGAGAGACAAGCTTGTAGTCAAAATTGTACTATAGGTATAACCACAAAGTTGTGACAATGTCTACATATACGTGGAGAGATGCATTTATATAGAAATTTGTACCAAAATTTTGATCACGATGATGTGGCTTCATCCACTTAGGTGCGCAATTATGGTTAATAAAAATTATGGTTGTCTTCATGGGTGTGTGAGGTGCGCATGTAGAGAAAATGATATTTTAGTTGATAAAAATTGAATCTTTACCTTGACAGATGATTTAGAAGAAAGGAAAGTTATCAATTTGCATGGTCATAAAATATTTAATCGGCACTCTAAAGTTCTAAAGTGTGAATTAAATGTTTTTACTGAAATTTGATTGTCTTTTCCAAATATTTAATGAGATGAAACTTTTGAACTTTGTGACTCAAGTTGTAGATTCAATTAAAGAAATAACTCTTTCAATGAGTTATAAAAGAACAATATAATGAAATTTGTCTTTACCACATATTTTAATGAGGTGAAACTTTTAAATTGTCTGGTCAAGTTGTAAATTCAATTAAAGAAATAACTTTTTTAATGAGTTATAAAAGAACAACATAATGAAATTTACTCTGAATGATACTGCAACGTACGTCCATAAGAGTATAAAGAACATAAATTAGTATTAATATAGAAAAAAACTAATATAACTTCAGATATTGTAATGGAGACATTAAGATCATGTAATGGAGACATTAATGTATAGGTATTACAAGACCTTTTAAGGATAAAAAATATGAACAATCATAAAATAGTTGTCTTGGAAGTGCTGTTATGATTGATATTATTGGAAATAAAGAAAGAAGGTAATCCAGTGAATAAATTTATCTCTTGTATATCTAACCATTTATTTATTAGTAAAACTGATTAATAAAATACCAATTTATATTATGAATATATTATATCGGAAAAGGTAGGTATTAGTTCAAAAATTACATACAGAGTGGATGATTTATGATGTATTCATTTATTTATTACCTAGCTAGATAAACGAGTCAAAAGGGTGAAACTAAACAAATAAATAACTCACCTCGATATTCCACTCAATGTAGAAGTTCAAAATTCTTTCATTCCATTATACTGAATTGTTTAATCAAGAATGTAACTGCCTTAAAAGGGATTCATGATAAAGAAATAAGAAAGAAAGAAGAGTTTTTTAATGTATAAAAAAATACAATAACTGCATCGTTAGTCCTCCATGAAGTTGACAATGATCAGATGATTACACATAAAGGAAGAATTAGAAAGAAAGTGAGTAAGAAGGGCCACATTCTATTCTCTCCCATGTTTGATGTCGGAGGAGCTTCCAATAATTCCAAAGCTTCACCGTCCTTACATGAACATTACTATCTGCCTTGGAATACCAATCCAGTAACCTCAAAAGCCCTTAAAAGAGATCACATCTAATCAATGTTTTATCATTAGCCTACACTGTGTTATATATCGAATCAACTCCTTAACCATCCTCTTTTGTCCTTTCCACACAAACTTGAGATGTCACTCTCTGTCAGTCTTTTGTCCAAACCCCACATGATCACCCTTCTCCTCCAGTAGAGTGCAAATTGTGCACAACTGAGACACTGATCAAACAAAAGAAGAAAACCAAAGATGCAGCTGAAAACTCAGTTTTTCTTCTACTTCTGTTGCATGTGCTGTTTCTCATATGGCTTTGCAGCTGCAGAAAATGATGAAGCTTCTGCTTTACTTTCTATAAAAGCAGGTCTGATTGATCCATTCAATAGCCTTCTTGATTGGAAATTGTTGGACAAAGCAAAAGGGAAGGGTGCAGCTCATTGTAACTGGACTGGTGTCCAGTGCAACTCAGGTGGAGAAGTAGAGAGCCTTGATCTCTCCCGCATGAATCTGAGTGGAATTGTGTCCAATCAGATACAAAGGCTAGAGAGTCTTACTTCTCTCAACTTGTGTTGCAACCAATTTTCCTCTTCATTATCATCCATACCCAATCTCACCACACTGAAGACTCTTGATGTGAGCCAGAATTTCTTCACTGGTCACTTTCCATTAGGCCTTGGAAAGGCATTGGGACTTATGACCTTAAATGCATCCAGCAACAATTTCTCTGGCTTTCTTCCTGAGGATCTGGGAAATGTCTCTTCCTTGGAGACTTTGGATTTCAGAGGCAGCTTCTTTGAAGGGTCAGTTCCAAAATCCTTCGGTAATTTGCACAGGCTGAAGTTCCTCGGTTTATCTGGGAATAATCTCACTGGAGAAATCCCCGGAGAGTTGGGCCAACTTTCATCACTGGAGTGCATGATCATTGGATACAATGAATTTGAAGGTGGTATTCCAGCCGAGTTTGGAAATCTGACCAAGTTAAAGTATCTTGATTTAGCAGAAGGCAATCTTGGTGGTGAAATTCCAGCCGAGTTGGGAAAGCTCAAGCTGTTGAATACAGTTTTCTTGTACAAAAACAAATTAGAAGGCAATATTCCACCGACAATTGGCACCATGACTTCATTGGTGCAGCTGGATCTCTCAGACAACATGTTATCAGGAAATATACCGGCCGAAATAAGTGAGCTGAAGAATTTACAGCTTCTGAACTTCATGCGTAACCGGCTATCTGGTCCTGTGCCTTCTGGCCTTGGAGACTTGCCTCAACTTGAGGTTCTTGAGCTATGGAACAATTCCTTGTCAGGGTCATTGCCTAGAAACCTTGGCAAGAATTCACCGTTGCAGTGGTTGGATGTATCATCTAATTTGCTCTCTGGTGAGATTCCGGAAACTCTTTGCACCAAAGGCTATCTCACCAAGCTCATACTTTTCAATAATGCCTTCGTGGGTCCAATTCCAGCAAGCCTATCAACATGTCCTTCGATTGTCCGTGTTCGAATTCAGAACAATTTTCTTTCTGGGACAATTCCTGTGGGCCTTGGTAAGCTTAGGAAGCTTCAGAGGTTAGAATTAGCAAACAATAGTCTCACCGGTGGAATTCCTAATGACATTGGTTCTTCTACATCCCTTTCTTTCATTGATTTTTCCACAAACAATCTCCACTCTTCTCTTCCTTCAACCATTATTTCCCTTCCAAATCTTCAAACTTTAATTGTCTCGAACAACAACTTGAGAGGTGAAATCCCAGACGAATTCCAGGATTGTCCCTCACTAGGTGTCCTTGATCTCTCATCGAATGGACTCTCTGGAGGCATTCCAGCAAGCCTTGCATCATGCCAGAAATTGGTAAACTTGAACCTACAGAACAACCAATTGACGGGTGAAATCCCAAAAGCATTAGCCAGCATGCCTACATTGGCCATTCTTGATCTTGCCAACAACTCTCTGAGTGGTCAAATACCTGGAAACTTTGGTAGTTCTCCAGCTCTGGAAACATTCAACGTCTCGCACAACAAGCTACAAGGTCCTGTCCCAGAAAACGGAGTGCTAAGAACAATAAACCCAAATGATCTTGCGGGGAATGCCGGGTTATGTGGTGCTGTCCTCCCCCCATGTGGCCAAATCTCTGCATATCCGTCAAGGCGTGGGAGCACATATGCAAAGCACATTATTGTAGGATGGATCATTGGAATATCATCAATACTAGCCATTGGGGTTACAACTGTGGTAGCAAGATGTTTATACATAAGGTGGTACACTGAGGGATTGTGCTTCCAGGAAAGATTTTATAAGGGTAGGAAGGGGTGGCCATGGAGATTGATGGCCTTTCAGAGGCTTGATTTTACAAGTAGTGACATTTTATCTTGCATCAAGGATACAAATATGATTGGTATGGGAGCGACTGGGATTGTCTACAAGGCTGAGATACCACAATCTAGTACAATCGTGGCTGTGAAGAAGTTGTGGAGATCAGGATCTGATATCGAAGTAGGAAGCAGTGATGAGCTTGTTGGTGAGGTGAATCTTTTAGGGAGGTTAAGGCATAGGAACATTGTAAGACTATTGGGATTTCTTTACAATGACGCTGATGTGATGATAGTTTATGAATTTATGCACAATGGAAACCTTGGAGATGCCCTGCATGGTAAACAAGCTGGGAGATTACTTGTAGACTGGGTTTCCCGATATAACATAGCTCTAGGAATTGCAGAAGGACTTGTTTATCTTCATCATGATTGTCATCCACCTGTTATCCATCGAGACATTAAGTCAAATAATATACTGCTTGATGCAAATCTTGAGGCAAGGATAGCAGATTTTGGGTTGGCCAAGATGATGCTCCGGAAGAATGAAACAGTCTCCATGATTGCTGGATCTTATGGATACATTGCCCCTGGTGAGTTACTAGTTCATTTATATTTTTTCAGGTCAAATTAAATTTACAAGGTTTATATTGCTAACATTTCCCTGATTTATTGGCAGAATATGGATACTCCTTGAAAGTGGATGAAAAGATTGACATTTACAGTTATGGAGTGGTTCTGTTGGAGCTTCTGACTGGAAAGCGGCCCTTAGATCCCGAGTTTGGTGAATCTATAGACATAGTAGGGTGGATTAGAAGGAAGATAGACAAAAAATCTCCCCATGAAGCATTAGACCCAAGTGTAGGAAACTGTAAGTATGTTCAAGAAGAGATGCTTTTAGTTCTCAAGATAGCACTTCTATGCACTGCCAAGTTCCCCAAGGACAGACCCTCCATGAGGGATGTTATAATGATGCTTGGAGAGGCAAAGCCTAGGAGAAAAAGTGGCAGAAGCAGTGAAACATTTTCGGCTAACAAGGAAATCCCAGCTACTATTAGGACACCACCTGTTAATGGCCTTCTTTAGGCTACCAGATTTTAATTGTACTTATAGCTGTAGTTTTGTTAATTTCTTGTAATTCTGTAGTCAATTCAGTGGTGTTAAAATATCTACATCAAGATGGATTAACTTTTGCAAGGAATTTTCCATGTTAAAAAGCAATTGTATCTACTGTCATTTGAATAGAACGCATATATTTTCCCTTTTTGTTTCATTTTCGTCATGCACATAAAGTACTTTTTCATTGGTTATAGTCAATGGAATTCTTATTACGAATCATTTGTGCCATGTCTAAATCAATCTCCATCTGCATCAAAATGAGTGCCAAAAATATCTAGAAATGATGACTTTAGATCAGAACTCCCGCAGTTATTCTTTGTAAACCCGAGAGATGGCTTGTGCTTCAAGTTATTGACAGTTGGGCGAGGCTTGCACTAAAAGCATTATTCTTCTCACAATTTTCAATGAGTGCCATATTAAAATTACAGTTTCTAGAACAGGTATTCATTCAACGGAAATTTGAATTACAGTAGCAAGGAAATTAAGTACAATCAAAACTTTATAGCTGAGAAAGTTAGAAAACATTCCACATTTACAACACTATGAAAAGCAGTCTGCTTTGTATGATTAGTAATGTTGCATGAAAATCTATGAAGCCAGCACCCTCCAAGTGATGATGAGGCAGAGAAAAAGACACCAAATTAAACAAACAAACAAACTGACAAACAAACTGAATTAATTAAACAAAAGTGCAAGATTTGATCATTCAAATCTCAAGAACTCCATATACTTGCAGTATCTCTTTACTTTTCACGTTCTGTTTTTCCTCTTCTATTTGTGTTACATTTAAAGTGACAGGATCCCCGTGTCCTTAACCATGGAAACAGTATCTATATGGGCTTGCATTTCTGTCTGATGTTTTCTTCCAATCTTGGGGCTGCAGACAAGTATACATTAGCAAAAAGAAAAGTATGGCGTAAGTTGAGTTTGGAATAATAATGCATTTGCTTACCAAGTCCATTAGCCTCAGATGTCCTCATTATTCTTAGCCTCCTCACCGAGCTAAGGAACATCCTGATTGCAAATTGACAAAACAAGATACATAAATATCAAACAACAGAAACACAGGATCCTTGTTTTCAGTGAGATAGAAAAAATACAAGCTAACATAAAACTAAAATTATGAAATATTTTTGCGTGTTAAAGAAAGAAAGACGGCATGAACCTATCTAATATATTAAGTTTATGACTTTATTCAAGACCTAATATGATACAGCATTGCACCAAATGGTAGGTTGAGTTTTTGAATATTTCGTTGAAGGCTGTGCAAACAGCAGTAAATTTTAAGAAACTAATGCCAGTAAATTTTGGTAATGGTCATATTCCAAAGAATCCTGGGCCTTCTAAAGGAACAAAATAGGGTAAATCGTGTGGTTACAGGATCTGTGGGATGGGTGTGCCTGCAGATTAAGAACAAGAACACATAAAACCCATCCCTATGAGTCATTAGTTCCAATTCACTAACCCAGCGATGGAGTTAAGATTATGATCAGCTAAGCAAATAGACAGAGCTTCCCTAAAAAGAAACCGCACACAAAGATGGCCTACTACAAGCCAAAATATGGTTTTAGTCCCTAAACTTTAACCCCAAATTGGATTTCTTTCCTGTTCGAAACTTTAATACAATTTGGTCCTCAAACTTTAAAAATGAATGATTTAAGCCAATTGCGTTAAATTTTTTTAACGTGTCAAGTGGTGTTTTGAGATGGCGTTTGAGTTGTTTGCTCCATTTAACACATTCTAGTTCAAATGTCAGTCTTGAAGGTCGTTTTACACGTACAAAAAAAAGTTAACACATTTGGTTAAGAGAACTATATCCATTCATTTTTAAAATTGGGGAACCAAAATGTATCAATGTTTCCAACCGTGACAAATTCCAATTTCGCATTAAATTTTATGTATTAAAAACATATTTAATCCTAAATATTATGAATAAGTGTTTTATGTTAATAATATTGAGAAGATTATTTTAAAAGTTATTAATATGGAAGCCAATTTGGTACATTGGTATGTATGTGTGTGATTATGTTATAGACATTCTATATTAAGGAAAGTTGGAGAATTACTTTAATTAAATGAAAAAACTATTTTTTCTATAGCTAACAAAATTTAATGTTAAAATTTAGTTATGGTTCAAAGTCTAATTGATCTTAACTCCGATCATTTATGTGTGCTTCGGACCATAATGAACTTCTTACTTTAGAGTAGCGGACACTTAGGATGAATAACTAATTTATAGTAGCAGACATTTAAGGAGAAAATCCTGAGATTGCTGTTAAGACATTTAAATTACTCTTAATATTATGTGAATAAAAATTTAGACAATAAATAGGAAATATTCATACGAGACTAATCCTCTGACATTAGGTTATGTCAGAGTAACAATGAAGAACAAGAGAGGACACTTAGAATACTCTAGCTTAGGGTCTACATACTTCTTGTCTACAACAAAAGGCTGATGCCGATTTTTTTCAGGAAAGCGGTTAATACTCACCTGGAAGACACATAGAGATCATCCAAAAACCTAGTTATACTAATAGTAGGTCTAAGGAAGCTTATCGGACTTTAAACAACTTTCTCTATTTATAAAGGGACAACCTCAGTAAAATATAACCATACTGTGTCTGGTTTGAGGAGAGTGGTGGCAGAGAGAAGGGAGTGGAGAAGGATTTTTTTTTTATCTTGAAGGGAAGGTGAAATTAGGAGGCAAAAATCCATCCTCTCCTATTTTTTGCTCCCATATAATATAAGTATATATGTTATGTTTACTGTTGAACTTGAATATATTTTCATGTTATATCACCAGTTTGACCTTAGTAGACCAATAAACCAGAAACATGAACAAGAACTTTCACCAGTTAAATAAACACTCCAATTATAAAACCATTGCTTCCTAGAACATGGATACAATCTGATAATTACCTGACCAAAACATTACATGTACTATTTGACAACACAATTATCTTTGTACAGCAGCATCAGTAATAACATCATGCTAAAAGAAAATTTGATATTGGTGGACCAAATACTTACCCCCAAGGAACATCTCCAACAAGCATCCAATCTCCTTCCTTGTCTTCATAAGTGAGCACAAACTTGGATGATCCATCCAACAATTTTGAATGCCTTTCTCCTCCAATAATAATTCCATGATCCTCACCATTTGCTCCTATTGAAAATTATGTCAATACCCTTAGGGGAAACAAGTAATATAAAACAATGAAAGCTTTAAATGGTATCATCTATCTCAAACAAAATATTTTATAGATGAAATCTTAGCATCAAGTTGTGGTATGTTTGTTTACACTGTCTAATGTCACTGTTTGGAAAAAGAAAAAAAAATAATTACTTCATATAAAAACTCCTAAAAATATCTTGAAACTGCAGTTGAGATAATCCTAAACAAGTTGTTGTTTGGTAGTTTCTTATCTTTTTCAAGTTTTGTATAATTTTATAGCTAATAAAGAGATATGCCCGAAGAAAAGGACTACAAAAAATAAATCTATCTTTAATACGAACAGGGGAAATGAGAAAGGAAGAATAGTATTTAAACCCTTATCATTACAATATATTCTGCAGAATGCATCCCACATAAGCTTCTCAGTTTTCTAATTTTTATTTTTCACCAAACCTCAGAATATGAAATTGAGTTATTCACAAGATATGCCTAGAACTTCGCTGAGAAAAGAGGAAGCCTCAAGTTACTAACTATTAAGCCATATGTAATGCAGACACAGAAAAGAAACAATACAAAGTCAATAAAATATTCATGATGCAGATAAAATCTCAGAGATCATAAAAACATGTCAAGATACCCTTAAAGCCTGAAGGAGACACATTCTCTTTATTATTATGAGTATGAGTATAATGACCAACAACTAGTAAACTCACCTTTGCAAGTGGTGACTGTAGTTGATTCGTTAAACATGTCCTCCAACGTTTGTGCTAAGGTTTCATAGGAACTATGAGAGCTCAAATCAACCTTCCTCCCAATAGGTATCCCATCCATATTTACCTTGACGAACAGGGAACTCCTGAGCTGTCTTTTTTCTTTGGCATTAATGTTGTTATCATTGCCATTGTCAGCACTTTTCCTTACCACAGTATTGTTGCCTTTAGTCTTCTCAGTCACTGAGTCGAATACTTCTGTTGATTTGGCATGGATGTTGTAGCTATTCACTCTATATGTCCGAAGTGGAGGCCATCCAACTACTTGACTGTTCGGTAAATTCAATCACAACAAAAATGATAACTCCATGAGTGAAAGAACTAGAAAAATATTGGTAAATATTTTATCTTTTTTTGTCGAGAAAGAGTAAATGCAAACCAGTTATTTTAGAAATAGTAAAAAGGGGTTACAATTTAAAAGCAAGCAAATCATTCTACCACTCATCTATGATGATGCTAATCAACAACTTTGTACAGTTTTACACACTAAATGGGTAAACTTCAACTTCATAAGATCCGCATCTGCTTTATTTTGATCCAACGAATAAGCTATTTAGATATCACCATGTTCCACAGATCAGACGAAACATACCATAGTTTTTTACACGAGCTGAACTAAGTACTGCAGTTATGGGCAGCACACAATCCAATTTTTCCAAATATTAAAAGTCACACATACAATTTTACCAAATACTAAAAATCACACATACAATTTTACCAAATACTCTAATAAAATATAACTTTAGCCCCCTTCATCTCCCCCTGCTGATCCTAATTCTGATCTAATTAAAACTTTCCTTGTTTTTTTTTACGTTGTTGGATCTATCTATAAGGAAACTCTTGAGCAAGCATTAGATTCAATTTATTAGATTTTATAATTGTCGATGGAATTGGGTTAAAGAAACAACCAGCATAGATGTCGATAACATTTAGTTTCACTTATGTTAAAGGAAAATCATAGCAATCTTGCTCTTCAGAGTTCACAAGAATGAAAGACACCAACGTTGAGAATTTATTGTATAAAATTTCCCACATCTGAGAATGAATCTAGATCATCATAAACCTACAAATACGCACTTCTAAAATACCACTACATTTATCATCACCTTACTATTTATCAAACCCTCCCGCGGATTGTGGCAATACAAAACGATATCTCAAACAGAAAAATTGGTCTAAAAGGAAACCTCGTACTAAGATATTAATATTAAAAAAAGTAAAATTAATGCAATCAAAAACACCAAGTACACTTCTAATCCATTAACTCCTTAAATCATCAAGTCTTCGAACTCAAACTCAGTCCAACAAATCAAATTCCGTTGGCTGAGTAACACCATGTGATCCATTAATTCACAAATTAAGGGGTGAATTTAGACTGCAGCATAAAACCCAGCATACATAGTTCCACAACAGAGAGAAATTCAACAAGATCGAACCAAAGACTTATTGAGGTAACCTATCCAATTTCAAAACAAGACAACATAGATAGGTAAAGTAACTTAAGAATAAGACATATATATTTACCTAGGACGATTATTTGCAACAAGAGATTCAGCAGCTCTCTTGGTGCCAGCAGTGATGTTGGGAGAGGAAGAGGAAGAAGAGGAAGGTGATGGTGATGGTGAAGAAGGAAAAGCCTTGGAACTGAAAATCCTAGCATAAGGAGAAGGAGCATGAGCATGGACATGGTGGTGAGACTTAGAAGGGCCTGAGATGCTCAACCCAAGACCCAATTCGATCTCAGACTCTTCTGGGCAAGAAGAGTCCTCCGAAGACAGCACCAAGTTGTCATCTCTGGACACAGTTGACATCGACCCAACACTAGCACAACCAGTCAGAACCCAAAAAATCTTCTTTTTTCTGAAATTGAGGAAGAAACGGCCAAAGGGTGGATGAATTTGAAAGGAAATTGAGTTTTTGGAGAAGATGAAGAAGAGTATAATAAACGGTTAGGTGGGAATGTTGATGGAAATGAGAGAGTGTGTCGGAAAGAGAGAGAGAAAGAGGAAAGAGCATTAGGCAGTGTGGGCCCACATGTCTGGTCTGGTTTGTGCGGTTCCTCAATCGATGTTCTGCTTTAACTTGATTGTACTTTTATTATTATTATTATATATATTTATATTTTCTCCATCTTCTTTCTAGATTCTCAATCAAGTTTTTTTCTTTGTCTACACTCTACACTCTGTCAAGAATCAAGCACATTTGCAGAATTGTAATTGGACGCAACACATTCATCACATCTCATTTTCTCACCCTTCCTTCTATCGTATCGTATCGTGACATGCACTAAACCACACACCATAGGATTCCGGAGCCACATTTTCTGGTTTGCTGAAAGTCGCAAACCACATGCTTCCTAGAACTCCATCTTTTCATTTATTAAAGTTGTGTTAAAAATAGCTTCTTCTTTTTTAGCCATATGTAATGTTTGTGCATGTTGAAGCAGTTTTTACTTTTGAGAATAAATTCAATTATTAAAGTTATACCTTTTAGTTTCCGTGATTGATTATAAGGAAATTCATCTAGTGTATAACATTAAATTACAATTATCTATTATTTCTAAAATTTCTATCTACACACGTTTTAAATAAGCCATTCTACATTAAAAGATATAATTTTTGGTTGTCACGTTTTAATATTTACTGAGTGTTTTTCAATTTATTTAGTATCAAATTAAATATATGATTACCCGATCTGGTATTAGTATACCAGACATGTTGGATTATTTGTTTGACCAAATAAATTGAAAAATAGTCACAAAATCAACCAATCTTACTTTATACGACAAAAAATCAGTCTAATAAATAAGCTTGATTCAAACACGCGAACACACATTTTTTCTCTCTGCGTTCCGTAGAATATGTTTCTTGCATTCATACAATTAAAATTTATTATAATCAAATATTCTGATTAAATAAATTATATTGTAATTAAATTCTACAGTCAATAAACACTATTGAATTTATAAATGATGTGAATACTTATGTAAAATAAGGTATACTAATATGTTATTATTTACAATTGTAAAATATTCACAATACTTGTTTCAAAATCGCAAGAAGGTGGAATTAATGTAAACTTAAGATCTAAAAATAGTTTAAGAGTAATAATAGTGATAATAAAGATCTAAAAATAGTTTAAGAGGAATAATAGTGATAATAATAATTTAAGTATAAATCAATTCGTCGTTAATCAATATTTATTTTATAAAAATTATCAATCTTTATGTAAATCTTTTTCTAAAACTTTTTCTGTTTTTCTCTAAATTTCTGAATCCGTCTTTTATTTGTTTGACAATCAAAGACAACTAGTGGTTTAATGGATTTACAAATGGAAAGTCTACACTTTTGATCAATCAAAATTTTAAATATAGTAAGTTCACTTTTTGTTCTATTTTAGAGTTAGGCACATGTCGTTCAAAGATCCATGCATGTGGCTCAAAATAATTCGAAGTGAATCTCTGTTTAGTTGTAATCGTAATGTTATATTTAGATATGTGATTTGATGTCTATGTAAGTAGTTAAAGCATCATGTGAGAACTAGATTTATAAGACTAATTTTGAGTATAGGATGTTTTCTACACCAGATAAGGAAAGCTAGTTTTAATTTATAATTGTACTAAACATATATGAATTCTAATGAATGATGATGTTTGATGAGGAAATTGGTTGTAGACTGTCATTAAGTTTGTATGATGAATAAAAAATGATTGAATGTAAAATATGGGTTGCATGTTAACTTGATCTATAGTGTGTTAAATTTGAATTGAAATTATAAAGTGGTATATTGGCCGCTAATGAGTCATTTTATATGAATTGGTATTATTTTTAACTTTTAAAGAGGATGATGACACTCATTAGAGCCAAAGATATCCTGCATTATGCAGTTTTGGTTGCTTGGGTTATGCAAACTCGTTGGACGTGTCAACCGCTTGCTGAGTGAGTGCCAAAATTAATTATATTAGAGAGGCAAAAAGGAGGTATTCTCGCTAGGTGAGCCAGATCTCATTGGATGAGTGTCAAATCTATGTTTGGCAAGGATGCATGAGAGGTTTTCATGATGGGCAAGCCAACCTCTCGTTGGGTTGAGTTTGTGTTTCCTGTTTGAGTCATCTCGAAAAATTTAAGATTCTCATTTCATTAACCATTAGATTGAGTTACAATTTTGATAATTGAACCTAGGCATATGAATCTTTACTTTGACCTTGGAATCTTTGATTAAAGGTCTATGGTTAGGGAAATGTTTTCCATTATTTTGATGTAATTATTGGAAGTATTGTATTTGAATATTATGCTAATGCAATATAAAATAAATGATGAATATTAACATGTAAATTAAAATAAATAATAGGTGATTGATGTTATGAGATGAATTTAGATTAAGGTAAAATACATATGTATGATATGGTGTGATGATTTAAGATTTATGAGAATATAATGAATGAGCTATTTGTGATAGTTTTGTATTTTCTTTGTGATTCTTCTTGTGATTATGTTTATTATCTTGGTAATGTTTATTTTAAATTTAGGTGTACATGAATGGAATGTTAAGGTAGGTATTCTGTAACATCCTTACATTTTAAATAACTATATATTTATTTGTTGGGACGTTACATATTCCTACCATGAGAATACTATAATTAGTTGGTTTTGTGTGGGAAGTATTGACACGAAGCACTAAAATGAAATCATCTTAACTCCACTAGTAATTGAATTCATAAGTATGAAAATAACTAGTTGTGAGACTTGAGGGAGGTTTATACCTAGAGTGTCGACAATAGTTGAACTCGAGAGATACTAAATTTACCCTATAATGCTCTATGGATTGTGGAGCGACACATACACGTTATAAGTATAGCTCTTGAGAGGCATGAGTGATTGAGTAATGGTTATAGCTCCTGGATCATTGGTGTATTCGTCTAGCTATAACTAATGAATTCTTTAAAAATGGTTAAGGAAAGGCCATCGGACGATCCCAATTTGAGGTGTATCATTGAGCTGCTAGATACGGATCAATCTAATGATTTCAAGTTGAGAAAAGATGGATTTTTCAGGTTCAAGAGGAGAATTTGTGTTTCGCAAGTGATAAGTTAAACAAAGATGTTGTTAAGGGATGGTTACAGGTTAGTGGGTTAGAAAGTGAAGGTGGAGTATAATAATCAATTTTCTTGTGGCAACGGTTGAAAGTTTTAGTTTGGAAATGGGATAGCATTGGTATGGACTATGTTATTCATCGGTTAAGGTCAATGAAGGGTCATGATGTTATATGGGTGATTGTGGATCAGTTGACCAAGAATGACACTCGATTATTTTATTCGTAAAAAGTTCAACTGTAAATAGATTTGACATTAATTGAGTTTCATTTTATAAAAACCACCATCTAAATATGTCTCTCATTTGTTTGATGATCATAGACCACCAAGGAGATGTACACTTCTGACTCGGCATAACCTTAAACAGAGTAAGTTCACTTTTTGCTCTATTTTTTACTTAGTTTAGTGTTTTAAGGCACACATGGTTCAAGGGTCCATGCATGTGGCTCGTAATAGCTCAAAGTGAATCTCTGTTTAGTTGTGACAATAATGATATGTTAATATATGAGATATAATCTATGTAGGTAGTTAGAGCATCCTATGAGAACTAGAGTTCTAAGAGAAACTTTAAGTATGTGATGTTTTCTATACTAGTTTAGGTTTGATATTTCTAATTTATAATTGTACTAAAAATATATGAATTCTAAGGAATGATGATGTTTGATGAGGAAATTGGTTGTGTGAAATTTGTTCACGTTATAATTGATTGAGTCTGTATGATGAATAAAAAGTGATTGAATGTGAAATATGGATTACATGTTAACTTGATATTTCATGTGAAAATTTTGAATTGAAATTGTAAAGTGGTATCTTTGGCTACTAATGAGCCATTTTATATGAATTGGTATTGTTTTTAACTTGTAAAGAGGATGAAGACACTCATTAGAGCCAAAGGTACCCTTTATTATGCATTTTTGGGTGTCTAGGTTATGTAGACTCACTAGGCGAGCTAACTTCTTAGTGAGTCCAAAAATTGATACTAGTAGAGGCAGGGGAGGTTATCTTCTCGTTGAGCGAGTGTTAAATTTGGGATTTAGCGAAGATGTAGGGGAGGTTTTCGCATTAGGCAAGCTGTTAGGTGAATTCGTGTTTCCTATTCTGAATCATCTTGGGAAAATTTGGATTTTCACTTCGTTGACTACTGGATCGAGTTGAAATTTTGACAAGTAGTCCTACACATGTGAATATTTTCTTTGACTGTTGGGATCTTTGATTAGAAATTTGTGGTTAGAGAAATAATTTTCACCGTTTTGATTTAATTATTGGAAATATAGTATTTAAATATTATGCTCATGCAATATAAAATAAATGATGAATTATTATCACATGAATTGAAATAAATAATAGGTGATTGATGTTATGATATGAGTTTGGATTGAGGTAAAATACATATGTATGATATTGTCTAATGATTTAAGATTTATTAGAATGTGATGAATGAGATATGTGTGATATTTTGTGTTTTCTTTTATTATCCTTCTTGTCATTATGTTTACTATCTTGGTAATGTTTATTTTAAATTAAGGTGTATATGAATGGAATGTTAGGGTAGTTATTCCTAGGGTGAGAATACTACAATGAGTTGGTTTTGTGTTTGGTGTATTAACGACATGCATTGAAATGAGATCATCTTTACCTACAATCTATTGTAATATATATATATATATATATATATATATATATATATATATATATATATATTTCCTTGTTGTAACCATTTTCCACAGCATAATCGATCTGCAACCATTTACCAGTGCCCGCATCTTTTAACTGCACATGAAGTGGAAGTCGGTGTTACTATTCCGCTAGTAATGCAATACATGGCATTGGCAGTTCCAAAAATCATGGGGAACATTAGCGTGGGAGGTTAGGTTTTCTATACCATCTACACCTATAAATAGGTGTTCTCATGCTCTTTTAGAAATCATCCTTTCACACATCTCTCAGTCTCATGTTTTCTTTGTTTTCTCTTCTCTCTTTTCTTCTACTATTATATCTTGGGTTATTACTCTTAAATAGAGTTTCTTGTTAGTTCTGAGATCATTGGAGATACTTGAGAAGTTTATGTTGTATCCTATAAGACTTTCGCAACACATTGCAGATAAGTTCTAAAAGGCATTGAATATACATGTCTCAGAAAATCTATCTAGTTCGTGTTTTTGTCAGGTTTTACAATGCAATCAACCATTTAACACTTGAAAAAAAGTAGTGTTATTAGGTTACAATAATTATATCAATTCATTTTTAAATTTCGAGACTAAAATGTATTATACATGGACAAATTTCTATTTCGCATCTAAATTTTAAAAATAAAAATATATTTAACCATAGTTTAAAACGTCAAATTATATTTTTAGCCCATAAAACACTTAATATATTAATTTGCAAAATAAATTATTATATATATCCCAACAATCATATCATTTATAAATTTCCCGTCATTATTTTTATACCCTTTTCATTTATTTTTGTTTTGCTAACATAAACTTTTATTTCCATTCCATTTTGTGAGAAAAATATGAAGTATTTGGGTGGGTTGTCACAGAATTTGGAAGGTTACATTACATTTGATGAAGTTAACTCATGATAATTGAAAATATAGGTGTGTGAAAAAGGTGAAATAAATAGTTTTAGACGCAACGCGAGTGAAGAGACGAGAGGGGAGAGGATGAGAGAAGATAAGATAGAGAAGAAGAGGAAAGGCGAGAAAGAAGGGGGAGTGTGGTAGGACCCAGAAATGCCTTCCAAACGACAAGGCGACAAAGGTGGGACCAGACATCACAGGGCTCGGGAAAACGAAAATAAGTTGTCGTTTAATGGAGAGATGTGGTGGGGAATGGCGACACTTCACCACACACAACTCTCACCAACTCACCCATCCTTATTCCTATTCCTTACAAAATCAACTTTTTTTTTTTTTTGTTCAGTGGATCCATCTAGTTTTTGTTATCCAAACCCAGATTTATTGGTTCTGTTAGGAGTGTGAGTGCAACCTTACCTTCCGGTGTTTTCACTGTACACGCACTAAATCAATGTTGCAAATTCATTCTGCTCCTTTCTTTCATAACACCACCACCTTTTGCTTTTCCCTTTCAAACAATTTTCTCCTTTTTCACACTTTCTCTCCCACCTGTCACCCCCTTTAACTTTTATTATTCATAAATCTCTATTTTATATCATAATTTTATTTTTAACTTTTCTTTCCAAAAAGAAAGAAGGTGCTCTCAAATTCCTAGTTTTACAAATTTTTATTTGCCTTTTATTTTTTATTATTTAAAAATCATGTAATCACTATATTACGTTAACAAAATCTTAATAATCAAAATAAATTAGCAAACACGTTGTGTTTTTCTTCCATTTCTCCACACGTGTTTAGAAACTATGTTAAAAGTGACTACAGATTGAAGTAGTCCTATCCGATTGATATAGACTTGCTGGATATAATTTTCATTTTTAAAAAGTAGATGAGTATGTTAATAAAATAATACATATATTTTACTAAAGTGGACTTCATTTTCCAAACTAGTACAAAACAACTCTACGAGGTCCGAATTTGGTTTTTGAAAGTTGAATTCTCATCTCTGATTTGCTAGACCTCGTGAGTGAGTTTATAAAGGGCGAGAGATAATTCTATCTCTTATGCTGTATTTGGACTCAGAGTATGAATTTGAGATAGTGAATTTATAATGATTTGAGTTAACTTGAATGTAAATATCAGATTATTTGAATTAAGAGAAAAATTATATGATTCGAGTGAAAATGAGTGAAAAATTTATGAAAATTTATGTATGATGTGATTGATAAAATTTAATAAATTTCAATTTTTAATAAAGTAAGTTGTATGATTGTCATTTTATCCTTCGATGTAAATAGAAAAAATGATATTAAAATAAAATTAAAAATATTATTTAAAATTAGAAAAATATAATTTATCATTAATAACTTAAAATAATTTATAATATAAACTATTTAATTTATATCTTCATATTTATTTAAATATTTTATTTTATATAATTAATTCATTTACAAAATATATTTATTTGAATAATAATATTATATAATACTAATAATTATAATTATAATTATCATTAATATTTAAAAATAATAATTAAATATATATATATATCTATATATATATATATATATATATATATAATTATTATAATATATATATATATATATATATATAATATGATTATTATGTATATTATCGTTATAATATACGGTATTATCATAATATACATAAAATTAATATATAATTATTATATATATTTTATTATATAATAATAGTAATTATTATAATAATTATAGTTATAGTTATCATTAATAATACGTATAATAATTAATATATATATATATATATATATATATATATATAAAAGAAAGTAATAAATATAAATAAATTAAATTATTAAATACATGAACAATGAAATAATTTTAATATGATGAGTTTTTCTTTTGCATTTTTCTTTATTTTAGAGAATGCTAAAATCTATAATACATGTACAAATTCGCTCTTTCAAATCAACATAAATAAGTGTAACCAAATTTGTCTGTAACTCATTTTCCATCCGCATGAACAGTACTCATGCATATCTAAGCACAACATCAATATCATAGTCACATTCATTATTTTTTAAGGTTTTTTTTTGAAGAATCATATTTGTGTTGTTAGAAATTTATGTTATTAGTAATTAAGAATGGTGTAAGAATGATGTAATTATTTCGTGGAAGATAAAGGTGATGCATCAAGAGAAATTTGTCAATTAAATAATGAATTCTAGTAGTTTTTTATCAAGCTTAAAAATTAAAATTATACTTAATTTGAGTATATTATTTTGGATTTTAAAAAATTATTAGTCATCTTTCATTTGTTAGATCAATCTCAAGCAAGCACAAAAAACCATATAAGGTGGGAAATTAGTTTTTGGGGAGTGGAATTCTCACCTTTGTTTTGTCGAACCGGTCCCAAACTAGCACAAAATACTATACAAGGTGAAAATTCGATCTTCGAGGAGTCGAATTCCAACCTTCATTTGGGTCGGCAACAAAACTCCCATAAGAATTTAGTTTTCAGGACAAATTAGTTTAAAAATAGAAACATTATACATTCACATGGAGTATGAGATTGTGTCACTCACCAATGAAGTTGGCCCGTCTCGGTTGGAACCCATTGGCCCTTTGTGACTCTTTGCCTCATTACAAAGAAGTCCTTCTTGGTTTAAAGGGGTTGACTATTAAAAAATAGCTTAATTAAGTTTCATGTCCATGATAAATTTTGGTAATTTTAATTGGATTCCTATTAAATTTTTCTGACCTATTGAGTACTAAAAAATTTTGTGTTTCAATTGAGTCCCTACCGTTTAAATTTTTTATTAATTGGATGATGTGGTTAGGGGTGGGCAAAAAATTTAATTTTCTTGATCCAATCCACTTTTGCTCCAATCCACTCCATTTATAATCCATTTTATTAAAAATCTAATCCATTTAAAATCCATTTAATGGATATGGATTCCAA
>Ga0214544_1006819_pt1 | contig 20712 bp, 24 predicted proteins | sample CNSS3metaG_FD_160074 | JGI IMG/M metagenome (GOLD analysis project Ga0214544, IMG submission 160074) | Root nodule microbial communities from cowpea collected in UCLA plant growth center, Los Angeles, California, USA - CNSS3 | ecosystem: Host-associated > Plants > Roots > Nodule | place: USA...
TTGGGGGTCAGATGGTAGGAATTAAAGAACTGGGTAATGTGATATGTTTATGTTATGTACGATATCTTGTGTTGATATGCTTATGTTTCTGCAACTTTATTCATGTGATTTAATTGTTAAGCTCACCCTATCTGCGTGTGTGTGGCGATGATCGTGTACGTGGTACATGGGAGCAGATTCTGTTGATGCAGGTGGCTCAGGTGACGCTTAGCTGCAGAGAGGGGTTAGATGTGGGGGAAAATGCTTATGTTTCTTTATTGCCTTTGAAAACAGTTGTAAACCCTGATGGGAAATTTTATGACGTGTTGTTTTGGTATTCTTAGACTTTATTTGATGGTTTAATAAAGTTTCTAAATTTTCCCGCCGTTTTGGGAAAATGAAGTATTATTAAAAGCACGTGGTTTTATTTATTTCATTTATTTATTTATAAATTAGTAACATCCTGGCGGGATGTTACACGTCTCATGTGTTGGAAGTAGAGGATGTGTAGATCATACATGGAGGTACCACCAGTTGCTTTAGAGGATAAAAAGTTAAGGAATGCCGAGGGAAAACAATCAGTCTTGTCAATGTCATCTAGGATCGGAGTACAGGTGACTCTACTTGGGAGTTGGAGGAGGATATGAGGAAATCACATCCGTATCTTTTTATCTAGTAAGTTTTTGTTTTCGAGGTAAGAAAATTTTGTTGTTGGGGAGAATGTAAGGCCCTCTTATTTAAGCCCTAATATTTAAGGGCTGCCCCAAATGTAATGGGCCTAAGAGCTGGCCCATAGGGTGCCCTAGGCCCCTAAGTCAGTCAAACCCCCCTCACTTCTGCCATTCTTGCAAAGAAACATTTCCCTCACAGTCTCCTTTCTTCTCCACAGAACCTCTGCTAGGGTTTGGATTTCCGCCACCTTCGAGCTAGTTCAGTCTCGTTCCCTGAGTCACGTATGTTACTCCTTAGCTCATATTAGTTCTTCTCCAATTACACTTTCGTAATCCCAGTTAGGGTTTCATGGTAACCTTGTTCTTGTTCTATTCCACCGTTTATTTCTAGCTATTTGGTCTGTCCGTACGACTGTGGTGCTCGTTGTTTCGTATCGAAGTTTCTGCTAGCTCTTTCCAGGTAAGGGAAGCTAGGGTTCTGAGTTTTAGTCTATTTTGGCCTATTTTGGAATCTACTTGGTGTTTGTATAGACTGTACGTTGCTGTGAATATAGGAGATGCCTTGTGTTATTATTTGGATATGAAAATGTGGCTATTGTAGGGAGAACAATGGCGAGATCTGATACTCTTGCCCAAGCGAGCCTGTCTCGCATAGGTGAGACTTGTAGAAGCAGGCCAGGTTCACACTCAAACTCTTGCTCAGGCGAAGAGCTTTTGTTTTGAGTGAGGTACTATCTCGCTCAGGCGAGAGACGCTCGCATAAGCGAGAACGCGTGGGAGCCTTGGTATGTTGCTCCAGTCTTAGCCTAGGTGAGGAACCTCACCTTTGGGCGAGGAGTAGCCTCGCTCAGGCGAGGAGGGGTCGCCTAAGCGAGCGTTCGCAAAACTTCCAAAGGCCTCTGTCGCTATCTCGCCTAAGCGAGAGTCTGCAGCTTAAGCGAGAGCACCTTTCTCGCCTGAGCGAGGGCTTCTGGCTTGAGCGAGATGTGCTGCAGGTCACACTATTTTTCCTCACATGGATGTTATTGGTTGTTTGTTTGGTTAGTTTGCTTTATTTAAAGTATGAGACATGTGATTATGCCACAAATATTTGAGGGTATGAATTGGTTGGGTGTGTTGGTATGATCTTGGCATGTGAAACAAATGGGATGGTTGGTTATGAAGGTGACATGGTTATAGCATGGTGAAGGATTATATATTGGTTATTGGAAACATGAGTTGTATGTGGTTAGGGCGTAATTCCATGAGCCTCTAGGTGAGACCTCATGGTGGCGCCTTAGTGGCCAGGACGTCATTCCATGACCCCTGTTAGTGGGAATTCATGGTGGTGCCCCATCTACATAATTTAGTAAGGATTCAAGGTAAGGTTGCATTTTGATGCTCTAAGGAGTCAGTTAGTCTCACATAGAGCGGACTGACTCTTGTGGTGAGAGTAGCAGGAGGCTTGAAACCCATTAAGGGATAACCTTGTGTATGGGGGTTGAAACATTGTAACACCTAGCTCGGGGGTGAGCAGCTTGGTAGAGCAGGGAAATTCACCACAAGTGCAAGCATCTGTTGAATCCGTCTAAATTATATGTATCTGGATGAGTCGTGTCTGAGTCTTAGTGTATTGTTTGACAAGTCATAACATGATTGGGTGGCATAAACATCTTGGAATGTGAATTTGTATGCAACTGCATGATAAACTATTTTCTACTCTAGCTTACCCTTTTGTTTGTTGTATGTCTTGCTTGTGTGGTTTTTTCCTTTGCGATGATCATCAATTTATTGATGTGAGCAGATGCGAGGAACACCCGTGGTCAACAAGGAGATGATGGTTCCGCTGCATAGGTTGTTTGGGCTGGATTCTGTTAGTTGGGCTCTTCTTTATGGGTATGGCTTATGTGATTCTTGCCCTTGGGCTTTATTTCTAAATACTGTTGTTTTATCATAGTACTTTTTTATTGGCATCGTGGTGTGCCCTTTTCCTATTCGAATTTTCCCTTGGATAATTGTAAGGAGAAATGTTTAAACTCCAGGACTGTACTACTATATTATTCTGTGTCACGCTTCCCTTAATTAGGATTTATTGATTAAATGGGACGTTACATTTACATTCATGGTCTTCCTTTATACTATTGGCAGCCGAAAGCATTCTTAATAACACGTGGAATTGATACATCTTTATCTTTTGATGATTATACTTAGAATAAGTCTCAAAGTTTTTTGCACGTGTATTGATTGATGTTGATTTGTTATCTAATTTTCCTTATAAAATTTTGGTGGAAATGTTAGAATTTGTGTTTATTGTTGATGTGGAGTAAAAGAAATTATCTCTATTTTGGTCAAATTGTAAAATGATTGATTGGTCATGATCTATCTAATTGTAGACCGTTACGACAAGATACGAATGTTGTTTCTAGTAGGGAGAAAACAATTGGTACAAAAATACAACTACATTATTATCCAAAGGTGGCTGGTGTACAAGATGAGACTAAGGACTCTTTAGCTCAAGTGGTGGAGCTTACAATGGAGCCTATGGTGGAACATGTGGTGGAGGTGCAAATTATTGTGAATCATGATAATATTTGTGTTGTGAATGGACTAATTTGAGCTCTGATAATATTTGTGCAACTTGTTGTGAATCAAATAAACCTAACAAAATTTGATTAAAAGAACCAAATCTACGTATTTTGAAAGATGAATGACTAAATTGATCCAAAGTTTCAAAATGGACTCATTCCAAAATTCACTGAAAGTTAAGGGATCAAAAACATAGTTAACCCTTAATAGTATTACCTAACTAAACTAATTTAACTAACTTTTGAGTTTTTAGAAATTTGATATAGAAGTTGTAGCATATCAATAGTATTTCTTAACTAAACTAATTTAAATAACTTTTGAGGTTTTAGAAATTTGATATAGAAGTTGATTTAGAGGTGTATGTTTTGTTTTGCTTAAGTAGAAGTGTAAGACCTAAGAAAATTAAATAATTAAAGAAATAATTATTTAATATAAATATAGGTAATGGAATAATTATGACATTAAATGTGAGTAATTATGATAAGGAACAGTACTAGCTCAAGTGGTTAAGAGTGTTGAGTTATTGTAAAAGGACTTGTGTTTGAGTCCTGTTGATGCCAATTGGGTGAATTTAATTATTTATTATTTTAATAATATGTTTGATCACGGTGCGTGATATTATATTCTTTAATAATGTTGTGTTTAAGGTTACCTTGTGGTTAATGTAACGTCCCATTTAATAAATAAACTTACTTAAATGACACGTTACACAACATAATAATACGAGCAAAGATATAGAGTAGGGACTCACTCCCTAAAGATATCCAAGAGTTATAAAAGGTAATCATGGGGCACACCACGATGCCAAACAAGACAAAGTACGAGGTCTAAAGTAGCCAGAAATACAACACAAATCAAAATAATACATGGGCCATAGCCCTAGCAAAAGACATAAAAAGAAGAGCCCAAGTCTAGTCGACTAAGCAGCGGAACCATCACCTCCCTATTGGCCAGTGTGTTATTCGCATCTGCTCACATCATCAAGTTGATGATCATCGCAAAAGAGAGAACCACACAAAAGAACACACAACAAATAACAAAAGGGTAAGCTAGAGCCAAAGTAGTTTTATCATGCAATCATATATACCTTCACAATCAAATATACATACATCATCCGAGCATGTTATGACCTTCCAATCAATACACTAAGACTCGACTCGACTCATCCGGATTACATATAATCTGGTCGGATTCAGCGGATGCTTGAACTTGTGGTGGATTTCCTTGCTCACCCCCGAGCTGCTCACTCTCGAGCTATGTGTTACAAGTGTTACAATAATTCAATCCCTCACACACAAGGTTAGCCCTTAATGAGTTTCAAGCCTCCTACTACTCTCACCACAAGAGTCAGTCCGCTCTAAGTGAGACTAACTGACTCCTTAGAGTGTCAGGATGCAACCTTACCTTGAATCCTTACCAAATTATATAGATGGGGCACCACCATGAACACCCACTAACAAGGGTCATGGAATTATGTCCCGACCACTGAAGCACGACCCTGAAATCTTACCTAGAGATTTCAAGGAATTACGCACTGACCACGGACAAATCATGCTCAATCAATAAGGTATTATTTATCATACACATAACCTCATGCCACCGTATTCAAACCTTACTCATTCATATCCAAATATTGAATCCACACCAACTCATCATTTGTATTTCACATTAATACCAGGTCTCATTTGATACTAACCATCTCATTTAAATCACATGCCAAGTTCATACCAAACCCATCATTCATCATCTATGAATCACACCCCTCAAGCATAATCATTTATCTCATGCTTTCAATATAACAATTAAATTCAGGCAAGTATTAACCATTCAAGATTAGAGAATCATTCAAACATCACACTTCCTCGCCTAGCTCTTCGCTCAGGTTGAAGTGTCTCGCTCAGGCGAGAGGATCTCTCGCTCAGGCGAGCCCCCTTCGCCTAGGCGAGGGTCGAAAAGGGGAACAGTGGCTTCCTGCGCCCTCTCGCTTAGGTGAGCCCTCCTTGCTTGAGTGAGACTGTGGCTCGCTCAAAAGGGGACGCGTCGCTCAAGCGACAACTCGCACAAGAAACCAGGATGAGCTCCCGCTGGCCTCGCCTAGGCAAGACGTGCTCGCTTGGGCAAGAAAACTAGTGCTCGCCACTGTTCTCTCGTGCGACAACCACACAAACATAAACCCAATAGCTAAAATGGCATGTTCATCATCTCATAGTAGCACACAGACCATAAAATCATAAAATAGCAGTAGAGCAAGCAGAAAACGAACTATACAAGTGAACCCTAGCTTCCCTTACCTGGAAATAAGCTAGCACAAGACTCCTAACCCAAGACTAGTGAGCACAGCAGCTCTAAGGTTAGCATAGAGAACTGGGATTCGCGGAACAGTGGTGAAACTGGATCAATAAGTAAAAACTTCAGTTGAAACTTAGACGGCAGGGCTAGAATAGGGAAATATAGTTGGAAGGTTAACTTACTTGAGTCAATGGAGTCCTTCTAGCTCAACATAGGAGGGGATGCGAAAAACCTAGCAGAGGTTTACGACTGCTCTAAGAGGGGTAGGAGATCTGTTTCTGCAAAGTGAGTGGAATGCAAGCGTTATGGCATATTAGGTCAGAATTCGTTTTGGGCCAACCCTTAGGCCCATAAGATTGGGGCAGCCCTTTACAGTTTAGGGTATAATAATAATAAGAAAATTTGTGGGCCTTACAGTTAATGTTCCATGATGAATGATGTTTTCGTTGGTGCTTGCATAATATGTTGTTTTGCGGTCTGTGTGAGGTTTTGATTGAGAAATAAATTATACGGAATTTATTTTGGTAATGAGCATAGCATAATTCACGTGGGTTTGTGGTGCAACCTAATGAGATGCGTGTGTGTATTTGTATTATCCATGATAAAGTTGGGGAGTTGATTAGAATTTTTTTTTACGAGGCAATTCGTTGGGGTAGTGTTAACATTTTTCAGTAATTTAAAAAGCAAATCAAACATCAGTATTTATCCTCTATTCTAGTGGTGGTGTGACGTAAAGGAATAGAGCAATACTTATAGCTTTATATAGTCAGTTCAGACTTGAGAATGGTTGTGGTAATGTCATATAAGAGATGAAATTGTTATACTATTTTCTCGTGGGATTGTTATCCATTCAAAATCAGTGAAAAAAAAAGAAACAATTTGAGTAGGTGCATGTAATTTACGTTAAATGTAAGCTAGAGCAAATATGCAATTGGAGTATCTAGGGCTGTTAAGTGAATAAATTTAGAGATAGGGAATAAAAGATTTGGCTAGAAAATACTTTCTTTCAGAAATAGGCAATGGATAGCGGTGTTGAGGGCTTGGAACTCAAAATGATAAACTTTTGGAGATAGGCAGACGCGTTATCTCATTTAACCAAATCTAAAATGTTCATATTAATTGATAAGTGGACTAATAATTTTTAAAAGGATTGAATTATATCATGAAAGTGTTCCTTTTATATAGAATAAAATTGTTTGGAAGGGTTTTAATTAGGAAATTAAAATGTAAAAGTGAATTAAGAGTTGAAAAATTGGTATGAGTGCAATGGGATATTTTCAAGTCAAGTTTTGGTTTACGAGTAGTGGATTCATTTTCCAAGGTGCAATAAATGGTCTTTTGTATATATTATTTTATAAGTGTATAACGTTGATAAAATATTATATGAATATAAAAGTTAAAAGGTTTAATTTATTATTTTAGCAGTTGGAGTTATAAATTTATTTATTACACGCATTTTTACTTTGACGTGGTATTTAAATGCTTTGGATGTTTATTTATATCGTTGAGGTAGTATGACGTACGTATCTTAAGTATACTAAATATAAAAGGTTTTTTTTACTTATATATTTTTGTTATTGATAAAGTTAAGTTATTTGTGTTCTATGTGTGATGGGTGGTGGAGTTAGCTATCAGCAGGGGTATCCTGAAATGCCTAGTGCCTAGCGGCGAACAAGGATTGCCAGGCAGTTTGCAACACATTTTCATCTGGCAGTGCTTAGGTAGTGACAAACGATAGCACAAGGAGTTGTGTTTTCTTTCTGTTTGTGTTTTTCATAGTTGCGATGTTGAACCTAGACCAGGAGATGCTGGACAGTGTCATGAGCGGGTAGGTTCATGAGTAGTGACGAATAGATGATTAATATGAGCGGGGAGGTTCAGATTAATGATGCTCTCGTGTGAGAATACGAGCGGTGAGATTGGTATGTTTCGTGCTCACACTTGAGGGTTGTTGCGAGCGGGGAGGTTCGCAACTGTTGGATCACGTATGTTGGACTACGAGAGGGGAGGTCCGTAGAGTTGAACTACAAACGGGGAGGTTCGTAGAGTTGGACTACAAGCGATGAGGTTCGTAGAGGCAGGACCACGAGCGGGGAGGTTCGTGGAAGCATGTTATATCATAGGTCCATGGTTAAGTAATTGTGTGTTGGAAAACCCCAGGACAATAAGGTTTCTTGGTTAAGTATTAACTGGAATAAAGTGTTTTGGGGTGAATCTTTATTTTATGAAATTATAAGTTTATATTATTATGAGCTCACCCTTACTGTTTGTGTTTGGCGATGATCGTTTCACTTGACACACGGGAGCAGATGATATTGTAAGTGATATTGGTAATGCCTAGAGACCGAGAGAGGGCTAGCATGGGAATTTTGGCTACTGATGCAGATTATGTGTTTTATTTTTTAAAACAATTCAGTCGGTTTATTAGAACCTGTAGAACATTTACGATGTGACTTATTTAAATTTGAGCGCGTTGAATAATTTTCAAATTTTCCCATATTTGGGAATAAATAATTATGACGTTTGAAATTCAATTATAAATTATTTGTTTTATTTAAGTAATTTCTAGTAGGGACTTTACAAGAAGTAACATGAAAACAATGCATTGCAGTTACATTTCAAAAGCAACAAAGAGATTGGAAAAAATTGTAGAAACACTTGTGCTGAAATGTTATGTTTTTATTTTATTATTATTCGTGTATGGGAACCTAACTTTAGGGTTAGCGTTTAGGGTTGTGCCTTGACCTTTGTATTATGCCTCTTTGTACTCAACATATACAGTAGTAAATTGTAATAGTGAGATAATTATTCACTGTTTACTTCACAAACTTTATTGAAGTTGGTATCAACCCATCTCCGGTGGTTGTCGCCTCAAAATCTGTCGCACGCATCACCATGCGCCATCTTCCATTGGCGAGCTTCAATAGTGTGTTCTCCATACATTGCCTTCCTGGTGGCGAAATCACATAGCACCACCATTGTTCCTCTCGTTGGAGCCTCCTGAACATGTTTTTGTCTTTGTCCTTATTTTTCGGTGGTCGTAGCTTTCACCTAGGGCTTTCCCTCAAGCAAAGATTTTTTGAAATCCTTGGGTTTTTTTCTCAAGCTAAGGTTCTTTAGAATGACTTCTACTGTTGGAATGACTTCCTCTTTATTTGCTACTCATACTATTACCACTACAAAACTAAACTAGAAAAATTACTCATCTTGGACCGCTTTTGTGGAGCTATGGTTTCTTGGTCAAGGATATCATAATCATCTTGAACAAGATGTCTCTACTTATTCAAACTAGATTTTCAGTTATGTGTTGTTTTATGGCAATTTGTTGAGTAAGAGGTCACAGAAATTTTTAGACCTTATGAGACATGCTTCTATTTTTGGAAAAGGAGGCAAGACATTTTTGCTTACGACATTTAACATCTCTTTGATGCAACTCAAAGAGTATTCTCGCCGAAACAAATAAATCATGATATGGTCTCTCGTAGAGTAAAAGACCAGGGTTGCAGTAGAAGAATTAAAGATTTTTTTTGTGTCGATTCATTAGAAGATATCAATAAAAAACTTGATAAGTTTTACATTGTTCTAATTCTAAGAAGTTTGCACTCGAATTTTGATCATGTATGTGATCAAGTTTTAGCTAGTGATCAAATCCATTCAATGGACAACTTAGTTACTAGATTTCTTCGGGTGCCTACATTGGTAAAAAATGAAAATTCAACTAATGTTTTTGAAACATCAACAATGGTAGCACCACGAGGAAGAGGGGGAGGTCAGAGCAACCATGGAGGACGTAGTGGTCGAAGTGGGTCTCCTCAATGCTTATATTGTAATAGAATGGGTCATACCCAAGAAAAATGTTATTCTTTCCATGGTTTTCTAGATAAAGTTACTTGTGTGTCTAAATCTGATAATTCAAAAAACAGAATTTTTTATAAAGAGTACCAAGAATATTTTAGGTACAAGTTTGAAAAATTTACCAATCCTGGCCTACCCTCTTCAATGTCAAATGTGTCAACTACATGCATCTCTCAATCTATGGAAGGTCATAGTCCAAGGATTGTTGATTTAGGTGCCTCAAATCATGTATCTAGTAACATTTCTTCCTTTTCCTCCATTTCCTTTCACAAAATTCCTTATTTTATTGTTGTTGCAATGAATTGGCAAAGTTTCTTTATTTCTTTCACTAAATTTGAATTATGTTTTGTGCATTCCTCACATTCTTTACAATTTAATCTCTTTGAGACAATTGACTCATTCGTTAAACTATTATGTAACATTTATAAGTCTCGAGAAATTTAAATAATTAAATAAATAATTATTTAATAAATGCGGGTAGTGGGAGCCTTTATGGCATTTAATGTTGGTTTTTATGATGTGGAATAATACTAGCTTACATGGTTAAAAGTACTTGGTTATTATGAGGGGACTTGGGTTTGAGCCTTGTTTATGCCATTACTGTGTTAATTTAATTGTTTATTTCTTTTAAATATTATGCTTGATTGTGGTAAGTAATAATATAATCTTAGATGTATAGGAATTATCACAAAACATGAATTGGTTGAGTTGGTTGTGCACTTGCTTTGGGATTGGATGGTTGTGTGTTTGAACCTTACATTGCATGTAATAGGTTCTTTTGCCAAATTTCTTTTTGGCATGACTGTGAAAGAGTAGAAACCCTAGCCGTTTTGAGGGGCAGATGGAAGGGCTGGGAAAACCATGTAGTAATGGTTTTGAATGAAATTAAAACCAGTTTTAATGCAGCAAGGTGTAAGAGTGGTAACAAAGGAGGCCATAGTTGATCAAGAGGAGACTCCAAATTGTCAAGTTTGAGAAAGCAATCTAAGTTAGGGGAGCTGAGCCTCATAATTTTTATTTTGATTGATTAATTGCGTGATGTAAATTTTGATTGTTGTATGATTCATTTATGCAAAAGCTCGAATTTCTGGTTCTTTGAAATTTTCCAGAAATCGCCTAGCGGGTCTTCAAAGCTACTAGGCGACGCATGTGATTTGTTGTGTATTTCTAGGTTCCTGTGAGGAACCACCTGGCGGCATGAATTGGCCTCCAAGCAACGTAACTTTTTTTCTCACCCAGTTTGTTGGGTTTTGTATGAATAGATTGGCGGTGATGAACACCAGCAAGGCAACACGAGCCAATTTAGCTCGATTTTGGTGTTTTATGCATTCTAGAAGGATTATGATCAGGGGAAAAGGGTTATTATGGTTCTATTACTGGATAGACTCTGTAAGATTGCAGTTTGTGTTGTGCTTTTGACTATTGGGTGATTGAGGAGTATATGGGTACTTAATGGTGTGGAAGGATAGTTGAACGTGAATTTAAATTAGGATGATAATAAATTAATAGTTTAATGATGAGATTGGACAGGTACGTAGGCTAGAACATGAATCAGAGTAGCTTACTAAATGAGAACTGGTACAAGGATGGGAATTGGGGGTTTTAGGGTTCTAGCAGGTGTTAACAATTCTGGAAAATGCCCAAGAGAGAATGCACCACCTGGCGGTACCTAGTTTATCGCCAGGCGCTATCGTAGAAAACAACAATGGATAATTGTGTGTAGTGCGAAAGTTGCAGGATGAAGATATTATTAGTGGTGAATTGATCATAGGCATGGATAATGAAATGGTAGGGAGGTATGTATCAGTTGGATTAAAAGATGAGTTGGTATGGTACATCAAAGTTAGAAAATTGTGGAAAATGTGATATGTTGGAAAAGGTATGCTTAGGAAGAACTGAGGGATGGATTCCTATTGGTGTTGGAATCTGTGTAAGGGTGAAGACTAATACGAGGTTAGGACTGCTACATATATATATATATATATATATATATATATATATATATATATATATATATATATATATATATATATATAGGTATTATGCATAAGTGAACTTGTAGTATAGTTATTTCCTTAAGGGTTGGTACTTGATATGAGAAAATTGTAGAATTTGGAAGGATTGTTTGGAGTCAATTAGTTATTCAAGGCTAGAGTTCAAACATGATTATAGTAATATTGGTGGCTGGGATCAGAATACCCATGTTTGGCTAACTTGGCTTGAGTTGGAAGGGAAATAGGATTCCAAATGGAGATGGTAAGAGTGCATTTTACTATGTAAGATTGGGAATAAAGGGATCCAGATAAATTGTAGGAGTTCACTATTTGGTGAATAAAGGGAGCTTGTTTCATGTGGATGTATGTGGTCTATGGGGCTTTAAGTGATACCTTACAGATGATCGTTGCTAGAGCATTCCTTGAGTTGTGGCTCAGAATGGTATCCCTTGAGTTATGGCTCGAGATTGAGGGTAAACACATGACATTCCTTGAGTTGTAGCTCGAAATGGCATCCCTTGAGTTGTGGCTCGGGATGAAGGATGAACACAAGAAGAGTGTGCGAGTTGTGGCTTGGAATAGCGAGTGTTACAGGTGTGAGTGTGCGAGTTGTGGCTTGTACAGAGGGTTTCCACTCGATTGAGTATTCACAGGTTGTAGCCAGTGATGTACTAATCATGTGTTGAGAGTACGAACTGTAGTTCGTATTGGGAATTCCACCTGACGTTGCAGAGTATGGTATATTGCAAGATATTCCTTCACGTGTTTCTACAAGTTTTGGCTTGTAGATAGTGGTAGCAAAGAATATCTCAAGGTTATCATCTAAAGATGTAGAACGTGAATAACATGGTGGTGGTCATGTGTGTGGAATTAGAGGATAAAGTTCCTCTTATGAGTGCGTGCATATGTTTGAATTGTATATACATATTTGTATTTTAGTTCACCCTATCTACTTGTGTTTGGCGATGATCGTGTAATCTATTACACGAGGCAAATGATGTTGCAGGTGGTTCTTGTGAGGCATAGCTTCAGAGTGGGGCAGCATGAGGATTTATGATTATAGCTTTTTTTTACTATTTTTGTAACTTGGTTTTATATTTAGTGTATCTGAGATGTAAAACTTGGAGTTGAACTGATGTACGGGATCTTTGCACATAATAATGTTTTAAATTTTTCGGCGTTTTGGGAAAATGAATTTATAATGAATGCGATTTTATATTTATTTCCTATTTATTTTATTTAAATTAGTAATATCCGATCGGGATTTTACAACATTTACTGCTAATACCTTTGTTATACGGGAACATGGTACGAGTCATTTGATTGAAAAGGACATGACCCATAGGGACTTTATTTCCTAAAACTTTTGCATGAACATTTGGGCCACCCAAGTTAGTCTAAGTGTAAGATGATGGTTCCAAGTCTCAAACACATTCAAGCCTTAGATTGTGAATCGTGTCAATTGGGAAAATATATTAGGTCATCCTTCCCTAAAAAGTCTGAGACACAATGTAATTTTTTTTCTACTATTCATTTTGAGATTTGGGTACCAAGTCGTGTCACTTCCTTTGGTTTTAACTCTTTTGTAACATTCATTGATGAATTTTATCGATGTACTTGAGTTTATCTAATGAAAGTGAGATCTGAACTTCTATCCATATTAATGTCCTTCTTTAATGAAATTAAGAACCAATTTTGGGAAAAAAATTAAAATCCTCAAAAGTGATAATGCTAAGGAATATTTTTCTACTGCATTTTCTTCATTCTTATCTTCCCAAGGAATTTTACATTAGTCAACATGTCATTATACTTCACAAAAAATGGCATATCAGAGAGAAAGAACTGACATCTTATTGAAATTGCATGCTCCCTAATGTTGAATACTAATGTTCATGTTCATCATTGGGAAGATGCATTCCTCACTACTTGTTTTCTAATCAATAGGGTGCCTTCTTATTTTATTGAAAATAAAGTTCTTCACTCTATAATTTGACCAAATGATCCTCTATACCATGTCTCTCCACGTGTATTTGGGTATACTTGTTTTGTTCATAATGTCTTTCCAAGTCTTGATGAACTTTTTGCAAAGGTTACTAAGTGTTTCTTTTTTAGATATTCTCGCCTTCAGAAAGGTTATAAATGTTATTCTCCCTCAACGAAAAGTGTTTCTTTTTTTTCCTCCATTGAAGATCGCTCATTTGTTCAACAAGTCCTTCCTCTACCATTATGTGATCCCTTGGTTATTTCTGCAACTCAAACTCAACATGAAAATGACATTATTCAATAACCTCTTCTCACCTATCAACATCAAACACAAATAACTCCTTCTTCCTTACCTAAAGACCCTTGAGACTCAGATCCTCCTCCACCAGATTCCCGAACCATGGATCATTCATTCTTCTTGTCTTCTCTTGACTCAAATTATACTTGGCATATTGGCCTTCGAAAAGGTATTTGATCTACTCTTAATTCATATCCTGTTAATAAATTTTTGAGTTATCATCGTCTGCCACCTCCATATTTCTCTTTTGTTTCCTCTTTGTCTACCATTGAGGTTCCTAATAGTGTTCAAAGGCACTAGGTCATCCTAGATGGCGACAAGCCATGATTGATGAAATACAGACACTTAACACACTAGTACATGGGAACTTGTCCCTTTTTCTCCTAATAAGAAGCTTGTGGGTTGTAGATAGGTCTATGTTATTAAAGTTGGTCCTACTGGTGTAGTAGATCGACTCAAAGCCCATAGAATAGCAAACCGATATACTTGAGTTTACAACCTCGACTATTGTGATATTTTTTCTCCTATGGCTAAAACCAATATTGTTCATCTTTCCTTGCTATGGTTGCCATGTTCCAATGGCTTCTTTACTATTTAGACATTAATGACTTTCTTCATGGTGATCTGAAAGAAGAGATATACATGGAGCAACCTCTTGGGTTTGTTTCTTAGGGGGAGTCTGGGTTATTTTTAAATTACATCATTCACTCAATGGCTTGAAGCGATCAGCTCGACCCTGGTTTGGTAAATTTAGTCATGGTGTGTAGAATTTTGGATTGAAACGATGTGAGGCGTATCATTCAGTGTTTTATGGTCATGGTTCTTGATGACCGACACTCCATGGGGAATCGTCTGAAGCAAGTTCCAATTGGTGGAACACTGATTAATTTGCAAAGAAACCTACAAATCCCACAAATATACGCATCAGAAGACTTGATCCTTGTGGAACTCACAAATGAGTTCCAGTGCGGAACTCACGCACTCTCACTGATTCGTAACCCTAGGAGGAGAAATCCTCATCTAGAAGGTGAGCTAGGCAAAATGAGGAAAATCCTCTCAATATTCATCAAAGCTATCTTTTAGAATGATGGCCTATCTTTTATAGGAGAAAAGGAAGCCATGAAAAAATCTCTAAATGGAAGGGAAAAGTATGAAATGTCGTGAGACAACATTAATAAGAAGCCCTATGGGAGAAGGAAAACCCTCTATGTAAAAACCCTAGCAGCTAAGAGGTTCAGTTCCTAAGGACGGTCCTTTATGTGAAAGCCCAAGAAACTAAGAGGTTGGGTACCTAAGGAAATACAGTGGAATCCTATCTACACTAAATGGATTTGTGTCGCTGAGAAGAGTAACTGCTAGACGAGTAGGCACTTTAGAAGATGTTCAAATGGGTTGCTCGTTGGTGGATGGGTTGCACCTTTCGTAAGCTCAATCATAGAAGTTACTGGATGCTCACGCAAAAAGTGCACGTGGAAATTACTAAAAATAGTGCTCGTGCGTGGAGGGTTGTAGATGTTGGTTTGATCAAGCCTAAAGAAACACTGATGATAGAATATGGTGTGATGTTTAGCCTAATTGAAAACTTTGTCAAGAAAATGGCTTGCTGGATTCAAACGTGATTGGCCTAAGACTGAGGCCCATCAGACATTTGGAAAGGTTGGTAGCTGCTCGAGAATAATTGGTTTTTGTTTATGCAGCCACAATCATCATGTCTCCTTGTTTCTCGGACAAACATACTACGAAGGAAATTGAAAGCAATAATAAAAGTTGGGGCCTAAACTACAACCCCAATAAAGTGCTACTATACCACAAAATACTAAACCTATACACAAGTCTACAATTATTGATTTATTAAAAAACAAACAATTAGAAGTTGGCTTAAACCATTGCCTATGATGAGGACCCTTAGGACGCTAGTCATCACTTCTCTTGACAATGTGTTTATGTTGATGATATTGTTATCACAAGAAATGATGTCGCGATAATTGATCAATTAAAGAACCATTTGTTTAGCCATTTTTAGACAAAATATTCGGGTCGTTTAAAACATTTCCTTAGTATTGAAGTGGCACAATCAAAAGAAGGTGTCATCATTTCACAAAAAAAAAAAATATGCTCTTGATATTTTGGAGGAAACATACTTGACAAATTGCAAGCCCATTGAAAGTTCTATGGACTCAAATGAAAAGTTAATGAGAGATAAGGGTGAACTTTTCTCATATGCAAAGTGATATAGAAGGTTCGTTGGAAAATAAATCTACCTTACTATAACAAGACCTAGTCTTTCTTACCAAGTGGGAGTTGTGATATAGATTGGGTTGGTTGTCCAATTGATAAAAGATCTACATAGGGTACCATGTATTCCTTATATTGATCTAGTACATAGGCAAAATATCGATTATGGATCTAGCTACATGTGAAATCATGTCGATTAAACAACTCCTTCAAGAGTTGAAATGTTGGGAAAATGAGAAAATGAAGTTGTATTACAACAACCAGGCAAGCTTTCACATTGCCTTAAATCTGATGTTTCATGAGAGAACAAAACATATAGAAATTGATTGTCATTTTGTTAAAGAGAAGTTATTATTCAAGGATCTTATTACTTAGTTTGTCAACTCTAATGAACAACTTGCAATTATTCTAACTAAATCTCTAAGGGGGGCCTAGAACTCAATTTATATGTTCCAAGCTTGAAGCATATGATTTATATGCTCGAGCTTGAAGGGGAGTGTTGAAATGTAATATTTTTTGTTTTATTATTGTTCATGTATGGGAACCCAACTTTAAGGTTATGGTTTAGGGTTGTGCCTTGATTCTTTGTATTTTGCCTCTTTGTATTCCATATATACAGTAGTAAAACTGTAACATTGAGATAATTATTCATTTACTTCACTAAATCTCTTCAAGTACTTGAATCTCATGAAAAATTACTTCATAAACTCAACTTTTATTTAAAATGTTATCAATATTGATTCTAAGCTACTCAAATCCGAACTCCTTACTTAGAGGAAGGAAACAAATATGAATGCATTAGGACTTGAGCAAAGAATTTACAACAACTATAAATGAAGGCTGGAATGCACCAATGAAGATATTAACCCTTCTCCAAACTTCAGTGAAAATTAGAGAAAAATTTAAATTTGTAGAAACTATTTTGTGATGTAGTAGTCCCTTGTGATTCAGTCCAAACTAAGCTTTATATAGGCTACTAAGGGACTCAAACCTATAAAACCTAAATAAGTTATTGAAAAAATTAATAGCAAGTAAAACTAAGTACATATTGTTCGAACTAGCTAAAACAAGATTACAAGTCCAAAAGGTCACCAATTAAACAAGTCAACTCTACTTTATTGTCCAAGAGTTGGAAACGCCACAATCTAACAAATGAGTTAAGGAAGATTCGCCACAAAGAAATCCATCTTTGATAAGAATCAGAGTTCTAATACAACAACCAATAGAATATGTTGACAAAATGAAGAAGATGGACATCTTCCTTCAATAAGGAGTTTTGATGATGATGACTTATAAAGACTTGATGATGATGTATGGAAAAATGTTGAAGACTTAAAAAAAATGCTTGGATTCAAGAGATACATTGAAGACTAGTACATTTTATATTTAAAGTTCTCATTGTAATAGGTTTAAACTTTCTCTAGTTAGTTGTAAGATTCTTAAAACAACAGCCTGCTCGCAAAAAAAAAAAAAACTAAATTTTCGCAAAAATCAGTATGGGAATCGATTACCAACTCAAAACTTTTATTTTTCAAAAATCCACTTAACATATTTGATTACCACGAATGGTAATCAATTATCACTAGCAGTTATAACTTGGCTCTTCAAAAATGACTCGAAATAATCGATTACACTTCTGGTAATCGATTACTACTGGCAGTTATGAAATTATTTGTTCAAAAATGTATATGAGATAATCGAATTCCATTTTGGGTAATCAATTACCACTACAAAACTTTTTTTTCGACAACCACTGCAATAATCGATTATCTTAAGTGGTAATCGATTATCCTTGGCAGTTTCAGCTCAACTCTTCATTTCTAACTTAGCTTTTGAAAACCTCTTTGAATAGAACTCAGTTTCCAACTTCAAAAGGACCATTTTTAAGATTCAGAGTTCTTGTGTTGTGATTGCAAAGTGGTGCTCTGTGAGATTCTTAAAAATAGCTTTGAAAAGCCCAGTATGAGTGAGCGGTAACTTTTTCTAAGTGAGTTCTTAGAAGATTAAGTGTTGTGTTGTTGCGAGGAAAGTTGGTCATCCATTGTGTGACTCAGGGGAGTTTTTGTTCATCTCTTGTGGTTGTTCAAGAGAGGTGTTTTCTAATCCTTTACTCTTTTATAATTTGTTTGTAATCTAGTTATTATAGTGATTGAGTTAATCTCTTTGTTTAAGAGATTAACAATTGGACATAAAGTCTTTTGATCTGAACCAGTATAAATATCAGTGTTTATCTTCTTCCCTATACTCTTTATTTATCTACATTTGCATTTAAAGCTCTGATACTAATTGTTAGTATCGCGAAATAAGATGACTAAACAGTGGTCAAAAACCAAGAGGGGGGTTACTTTAAATGCAAATGCAGATAAATAAAGAGTTTAGGAAGAAGATAAAAAATGATATTTATATTGGTTCAGATCAAAAGACCCTACGCTCATTTATTAATCTATTAAACATAGATTTTAACTCAATCATTATAATAATCAGATTACAAACAAATTATAAAAGAGTAAAGGATTAGAAAACACCTCTCTTGAACAACCACAAGAGATGAACAAAAACTCCCCCTGAGTCACACAATGGATGACCAACTTTCCTCGCAACAACACAACACTTAATCTTCTAAGAACTCACTTAGAAAAAGTTACCGCTCACTCATACTAGGCTTTTCAAAGTTATTTTTAAGAATCTCACAAAGCACCACTTTGTAGAACTTGCCAAGGATAATTGATTACTACTTAATCGAAAGCTATGTCCTTTTTGCATACAATAGAGACATGTAACACAATTTATATTTCTAGAATGAGTTGTTCCTTTCTCTACCCATACTCTACGGGTTATTTTATTTTTATTCTTGGGAGCTTGCTTATTTTTATGAAAAACCTTTCTCCTAAACATTGGGTTTTCAAAACTTTTATTATTTGTTGCATCTTCTAGTTGTTTTTGAAGAATGTTAATATTAAACATATAACTTTTTCAAGATGCACATTCAACATTTTCATTCTCTTTATTTTCTAAAATTGAAATTTTATTTTTCAAAATTTCTTCTGCTTCAAAAGATTTTTCCAACATACTTTGTAAATCCTTAAAATCATATTTTAATTTTTTATGAGCAGCATCTAATTTACTGGATTTATGAAGTAGTTGTTGAAATGCATCATACAAAGAATCATAATCATTGTCATTACTACAAGAGCTTACCTCGATGTTAGAAGAGTGATGGTTAGGAATCAAACATAGATTTGCTTCCTCATTAGATTCACTAGAGCTGGATGAGCTATAAGAAGAACTTGAAGAAGAACTTGAATAGTTATCCTCCCGTTTATTTTTCTTGAAATATTTTCTACTCTTCTTTTCGTCCATCCTTTTTGAATTTGGGCAGTCTGCTTTTACATGACCAGTTTCTCCACATCCATAACATTTAAAGTTTGAGGAGGATCCTTGATTCTCCATCTTATTGCTCTAGAATTGATTTCTGCCTTTGGCCTTCATGAACTTTGTGAACTTCTTTATCATGAGACTAAGGTTCTCATCATCATCATCAAAATCTTCTTCTTTTTGCTTCTTGCCTTCAATTTTGAATGCAATATTCTTCTTTCTTCCTTGATCTTCTTCATCATTCAATCTACCCAGTTCAAGCTCCACTAGAAAAAAAACAGTAATTACCGACAGTCATATTCCGTCTGTAAAGCCAAAAATCCGTCGGTAATTTAGTTTTACCAACGGAAATGCGACGGGCAAAATTCTGTCGGTAAAAGGCCAGTTTGTAATATTTACCGACGGATACTGGCCGTCGAAAATTATCGACGGTCAGTATCCGTCGGTAATTACCGACGGCCAGTATCCGTCGGTAAAGGTTACCGAAGGAAGATTTTGTCGGTAAATCCTTCGGAAATGATATCATAAAAAAGTTGTCTTGTGCATATTACCGACAGATTTATCTGTCGGTAAATTGATTGTACATTACCGACGGATATATCCGTCGATAAATCCTTCGATAAAATTCGCCAAGACTGCAGAATCACTTGTAATATATAATTTACCACACCAATTCAACACAAGCAGACCTGCCAATTCAACACAAGCAGACCTGCTAATTGAACACAAACAGACCTGCCAATTCAGTACAGACCTGCATATTTACAATCAACTCATATAGACTACATAAATTCATACAAGATATCTAATAAGGAACTTCCAAATTCAATATGAACAATCAAACATAAGTTGTGGTGCAAAGACAATGTCAAATGTACACTAAGTTTAAACATAAATGTCATAAGTCATAAACTCTAATAATCTACATAGTCATCATCACAATCAGCAGGGTCTGCAGGGTCTGGACTTGGGTTGGGCAGCACTTGGTCGGGCTGCTCAGTGCTTGGTTGGACTGTTGTAGGCTGGGCAGGTGTAGGCTGTTGCTGAGACTGTGTTAGGTTGGATACAGCCTGTCGAAGGACTTGTTGGTCAGGAGGCAGAAGTGTCAGGAGTATGTTCTGTAATGACTGAAATTGACCTTTCAATTCTGCATAAGCCTGATCGTTTTCTTGCAATCATTGATCAGTTGCTTTTAGTTTTTCATCAGTTTCTTGCAGTCGTTGTTTGAGGAAGGTAACTTCTTTAGTACTGGAGGTGGATGTAGTAGATTGGGGCTTTATGCCACTGCTTCCACCTGCAAGTTGTCATGTCCCATATATTCTTCCTTTATTCTTACCCCCCACAACCTCAACCCAACACTTTGTCCTAATCGTATCATCTGCAGCAGGATCATCAATGATATCTTGCGATCCACCAGCACATGAGCCTTGTTCAGATCTGACCTGTTAAAGTCTATTCTCAAATTGTT
>Ga0214544_1006821_pt1 | contig 20711 bp, 3 predicted proteins | sample CNSS3metaG_FD_160074 | JGI IMG/M metagenome (GOLD analysis project Ga0214544, IMG submission 160074) | Root nodule microbial communities from cowpea collected in UCLA plant growth center, Los Angeles, California, USA - CNSS3 | ecosystem: Host-associated > Plants > Roots > Nodule | place: USA...
ATATATATATATATATATATATATATATATATATATATATATATATATATATATATATATATATATATATATATATATATAATTTTAATGTGTTTTTAATATATTTTATATATTTAGTATCTCTACAAATTTTTATACATCTATATAAAAATGTTGGCATCCTTAAAACATGTGATGAAGATCCGCAAATATAGGATTAACCACATCTCTGTAATATAACGTGTTTTAAATTTATTACTATTATGATTTTCTAACTTTATCTTTTTATCTAATATAATTCTTGTATATCTTAATAATAAATTCAAACTTGAAATATTTAATTTCTTCAAATATTTCAAAGATAGCAATTTACATATAAATAAATTGGCATTTATTGATCATATTCCAATTCTCTTAAATGTTAGAGCTTGTCATATTTCAATCAAACTCTCAACTATAATGCATCAATTATATCACTAAATTAACTAATCAAAAAAATCAAATTGATTAATTTAACATGAATTAATAATCCAAACATTTGAATTCCAAGGTTCTATAATACAATTTACAGTAATTTCAATATCAAACAAATAGCATGATCAATTTAAATCTTACTATTACTCCTAAAAGCACACTTTCACCATAAATCAATAATAAAATCAAATCAAACAATCAAATTAATTAGCACCCTCTTTAGATGTTAATAGAACTTAAATCCATGTTAAACAATAATTTTTATGCTAAGTATATTCATAACCTTTAAAGCACATATAGATAACCCTAATAACCTTTATGTACAATTTTTATGATACATTTTTCATCCTTCTCCACCTCAACACTCCAAGATATAAATTACTAGGAGTAGTTTTTCAAACTCCCCACATATCGTTTCTCCTATAGTCATTCTAAATTATGCATTTTAGAATTTTTTGTTTTCACATTGTCTCATCTAAAATTTATTTTACATAATTTTAGCATGTACATTTTGTAATGTCTTTTACTATTATTTTTGAATAATCATTTTGAAAGTTGTTTTACATATATAATTTTTATTTTATACTATTTTAGATTATGTACATTAAAAAAAATACTCATTATTTCGTTATATTTTATTTGGAAATTTTCCTTCTTTTCTAACATGTCTAGACTAGTAAGAAAAATGAAAATATCATTCTATGCTTAAATATATTTTTTAAGTTATGAAATATTTTATTCTATAAAATTTCAAAATATACATTCGGAAATGTCTTTTAATATTATTTTAGAATATGTTTGTCTCTATTTTAAAATGTATAAACTGTATTTGATATTTTGTTAATTATATATTTCGGATTATCCCTTATTTGATATTTGGAAGGTGTAATTTAAAAAATTGCTTATACTTTCAGAATAGCATTTTCTGGAACATATAAGGAATTTCAGAATTCTGTTATTTTTCATCAAATGTATTTACGGGCTACAGGAAGAAAAGTAGGTGTAGAGAGAAAATCTCATTCATGGGCTTTTATGCATAAATTTACGGGCCTTTGTCTAATTAGAAAAACAATGCTTTGGGCTCTGGTCTTTCTTTGGAGGTTATTTCTTCCTTCACTCCCGTGGTTTCTTCATACACCTTTATGGGATATTAAAAAAGTATAAATTATTCGTGATTCATATTTGCTTATTATGAAATTTACAAACATCTCCTGAATTTCACAATCTACAATATATTTATAAATCTAAAAAATACATTATGATTATATAATCAAAAAATGTATTCTCAATGACATATCTCATAATACATTTTTGAATTCAAAAATATATCTTGAATTTTTAAATTATATAATTCAAATTATCTTGAATAATACTACACAGGCAAATTAAAATGATTATAAAAAGAACTCTAACGAAATATATGATGGTATGATATCAAACTATTTTTATTGCTTTACATGTAAAATCAAAATTACACTTACGAAAATTATGAGAAACCTTAAATTGCATGTGTAGAATGAAAGACAAGCACATGCACCATCTCCCTTAAAGAGCCCAAGCTACCGCACATTGATCCATAAAATTTGGACAAATCAAAGTAAAGTCACCTTCCAACCAAAGTCATCGAAAGTCCTTCCTCCAAGCATGCTTCAAAGCATAAATAACCTTCATAAACTTAGCATAAAGAGAAGTTTGCACCCTTTAAAAAGAAGAAAAACTACCAACATATTCTTGTTTGTGTCCTCTAAAAATTTCAGCACATATAGCCAAACCAAGACAATCTTGAACAACACTATCAATATTCACCTTAAGTTAATTCGTTGATGGAACCTTCTAGATGATTTCCTTAAACGAAACCACTTTGCTCTCCCGAGTATGAATATTAAAAATTTCATCACCAAAATATAGTTACTCATATAGTTATTAGATTTATTCCCAATCATATGACAAGGTTTACAACAACACCTTGTGTAGACACTACCTCACCATCCACATTACAGTCTCAACACAATCCCCCTTGAAGTTGTGATTGCTCTTCTTTTTGCATGGTCACAGAGGCAACCCCCTTTATGAGTGATGCATCATAAGTCTCCTATCCAATATCATTATCAACATACTCAATATCAAAATTAATGTAACTAGTATAAAGAGTTTTGTCTACTGACACAACATAAGGAAATTTATGTTTGTAAAATTTCACATCCCTAGAGGCAAAGTATTCATGGGATTCCAAATCATACAATTTTCACACCTTTTGCCATAGGACTACCCCACAAATATACACTTTTGACTTCTACTGACAAATTTATCTTTATCACAATCTTGATGATGTGATAACAACATAAGCAACAAAAACTTTTATGTTATCAAATATAGGTGCTTAACCAAATAATTTTTTATAAGGTGTCAAATAATTAAGCACATTGGACAATGCACGACTAATTAAATGACATGTTGCTAACACACATTCGCCCCAAAACTCAATTGGTAATGACGCTAAAATTAGATTGCCTGTGCTCATGCCATATTCATAATATGTTGATGTTTTATTTCCACTCTGCCATTTTATTGTGGAGTACCAACACAAGATGTCTCAAACACAATTTCATTCTTTAACGAAAAACCATGCAGACAGTTAAATTCGATGTCATTGTCACTTCATACTTTCCTTATTTTTATATCAAATTAGAAGGCAACAAAGTTCATAAACATATACATAACTCTAGTTTTATTGCATAACAAATAAACTCAAACTGCACGAGAATAATCATCAACAATTGTTAAGTAGTAGTGCACCCCATAAGATGAATAAGTGCAATAAGGTCCCCATAAATCACAATGAGCTTATTCAAACAAACTACTTGCAGTATGTTCACTTAGTAAATAATGATTCCTTATTGCTTCTACTAAATTGAATCACATGAGGGTTAAACTTTAGCACCTTTTTCTAACGGGTGACCCAAACGTTTATGCCACAAATCAATTGATGAATCCTTGTCAAAGGTTAATGCGTGTATCTTCGTAATACAAAAAAAATAAAATAAAGTGCATTGATTTGTTCACCCGTTCCAAGTAATATCTTCATCTTTCGATCTTTTATTACATATAAAGCATTAGTAAATCGAACTATACATTTGAGAGACATCAATTAATTGTGATAAAACGATTAAATTGCAAGTTAATTGAGGCAAAAAATGACATTATCAACCTGTTAGTGAAAAACAACAAGTGCACCAGTCGGACGTAGCAAATAATAAATATCGTTCTCTCCACAAGGACGTGTGCAACACATGACATATCTCGCAATTTACAACTCAATTAGACAACAAAGTTCACAAAAACTCTAAGAAACTCTTTTTGGTATTTTATCAACCTATTAGTGAAAAACGACAAGTGCATCAGTTGCACGTAGCAAAATATAAATATCGTTCTCTCCACAGGGACGTGTACAACACATGACAACTCTCGCAATTCACAACTCAATTAAACAACAAAGTTCACAAAAACTCCAAGAAACTGTTTTTGGTATTTTGTTAAATAGTTAGTGTGTGACCAAAATTTAACAAACAGTATATACTTAAGACTAGATTTCATTCACTTCATTCTCATACATTCACAAAAATCTCAATTCCAAAAATTCAAGTCAAAATCAACTCACGAGATTACTCAAATCATATTCATAGAGACTTTGAGCTTATGATAACTCAACAAAATCCAATTATTGCATCATCAACAAGCAACCATGCATAGTTCAAAAGTCTTAAGATTACTAATGAATCATGTTCTATCCTTAGATACAAGCTTCAATAGGTATTCAATTTCAATTCTAGGTACAAAATTCTAACACCTCAAGAACCAACAACCAAGCCATCGATGATTAAGCCACAATAAGCATTAAGCATAGAAATAAAATACTAACACTGAAATGGAAAAACATATGTATTAACATCACAAAATATATAAGATTCAGTTTATACATCTAATCTAAACAAATATGGTTAGCTCTCCATGTTGAAGAACCTATGGTTTATAAATTGAAAAGATAGAGAAGAAATTGAAATCATAAAGAAAATGAAGGCCATTTCCCAAGGCACCTAAAAGCTTCTCCAAGCTTCAATCGCACCTCTCCTTCGCATTTCCACCTTAAAATTTGCAACCCATCTTCCTCTTCAACCTAAAAAAGGGGGAAAACCACCATGGATGAAGGTGGAAACTCTAGGACAAGAAGGAGAACTTCCCAGCACCCCAAGTAGTTTCCCAAGGAGAGCCCTCAACACTAGTTTGCACCGCTTAGCGCAAGTTCTTCCACATTTTCCAGCACTTAGCGCAAGTTTTTCCGTATTTTCCACTACTCAACGCCATTTTGCCACCGCTCAAAGCAAGTTCTTCAGCACTAACTAGCGGTAAACAACACTTTTCCACCGCTCAACGTTACTTGTGCAAGGGCATGTAGTGCTCAACCCCATGTAGTTTGATAACATTTTGTAATTGAAGTACTAGACATGATCCTAGTGACATCTGAAACAGGTATTTGCTTTAAATTGATCTTTTATTGTCCAAATCATGCTCGGATAAGTTCTTTCTTATTTTCTTCCACTAGAATTGCTCCCTATTCATTTATTTCACACACTTAAACAAAGACATTATAAGTAAAACAAGTATAAAACAACTAAAATACAAAACACACTAAACTTGAGGATAAAACAAGATAAAACTTTAGGTAGGAGTTTATTTATTCATACCTATACACACAAAAATATATAAAAATGGACGATATCACAACCTGCAGACCACCATCCAAAATCATACTGCCCTTTTTTGTTGCGGTGATATCTTTCACATTCGACAATCCCACTAGTATGATTGTAGTCTTTTTCACATTTATCAAACAAAATAAATTTCTTGTAACATGGTGTAAGACTCCCGTGTCAATAATCCAAGAAATGACATTTTTAGCATGAAAACAATCCTTGATTTTGGAACATTCAAAATGCCAAGAAATTGTTGTCATTATATTGGATTGATACCAAATATTCCTATAGGCTCATCATGAGACTGTCCATCATTAGTTTGCACCAAATATACCAAATATTCCTATATTTGCAACCCATCTTCCTCTTCAACCTAAAAAAGGGGGAAAACCACCATGGATGAAGGTGGAAACTCTAGGACAAGAAGGAGAACTTCCCAGCACCCCAAGTAGTTTCCCAAGGAGAGCCCTCAACACTAGTTTGCACCGCTTAGCGCAAGTTCTTCCACATTTTCCAGCACTTAGCGCAAGTTTTTCCGTATTTTCCACTACTCAACGCCATTTTGCCACCGCTCAAAGCAAGTTCTTCAGCACTAACTAGCGGTAAACAACACTTTTCCACCGCTCAACGTTACTTGTGCAAGGGCATGTAGTGCTCAACCCCATGTAGTTTGATAACATTTTGTAATTGAAGTACTAGACATGATCCTAGTGACATCTGAAACAGGTATTTGCTTTAAATTGATCTTTTATTGTCCAAATCATGCTCGGATAAGTTCTTTCTTATTTTCTTCCACTAGAATTGCTCCCTATTCATTTATTTCACACACTTAAACAAAGACATTATAAGTAAAACAAGTATAAAACAACTAAAATACAAAACACACTAAACTTGAGGATAAAACAAGATAAAACTTTAGGTAGGAGTTTATTTATTCATACCTATACACACAAAAATATATAAAAATGGACGATATCACAACCTGCAGACCACCATCCAAAATCATACTGCCCTTTTTTGTTGCGGTGATATCTTTCACATTCGACAATCCCACTAGTATGATTGTAGTCTTTTTCACATTTATCAAACAAAATAAATTTCTTGTAACATGGTGTAAGACTCCCGTGTCAATAATCCAAGAAATGACATTTTTAGCATGAAAACAATCCTTGATTTTGGAACATTCAAAATGCCAAGAAATTGTTGTCATTATATTGGATTGATACCAAATATTCCTATAGGCTCATCATGAGACTGTCCACCATTATTTTCCACAATAATCTCTTATGGTTATGAAGAAAAATGTTCTAGTTTACTCTACGATTTTCTTAGGCTCTTATACCATGATAAGTTTTACTGCAAGAAAAATTATTCCCCTTTATTCATCAAGTCACCAATATAAATACATATTACAAATTTCCATAAAAAATGTCCATATATATGGTTATACTTATGCCCATAAAGAAGCTAAGAATATATCTCCTAATGAATAATAAAATAAACAATCATTTTCAATATCATACACACCAAGTCCTTAATTTAGAAAATGACAATGGTAAAAGCAACAATGACTTAATATCTACCACAATTTCATATCCTTCAAATCATTCAAATAATTACAATAATTATAATCACCTTAATCACAACAACTAAAGAACTTAAAGAGGTACTCATAAATAAAAAATTTAAAGTTTTCAAACCTAATGGTTATAGTACATGCAAACTATTATTCAATTATATCGAGAAGTTGTACGAAACACTTTGGATTTGTTGGATTAATGAATTGAAAAATAGATTATTTTATGTCTTTTTTATTATTTCCTTCATCAATTAATATATATTTTTATATACAAAAGTTGTACATTCACATACAACTCATTATCTTCAATATTCCAAGTTATTTTTTCAAGATTTCAATATAAACACAAACCTAAGTCATATATGGTTTATGAACTTTGAAAATGAAATACCAACACCTCACATTTTTTATTTTTGTTAAAGTGGGATAACATGATATGGATGGTCTCTATCATGCGATGGGTGTCAAGTTTTTTTTTCCTTTCTTTCTTTTCAAACTTTAATACAACAAAACATAGTCGGGCTTAATAGAGCTATGTTTCTTCCACATGTTTAGCTACTCATATATATAGAAAAAACTAAACTAAAACATGAAACATGTGATTGAATTGTAATTTCTTATTTTCAATAAATAAGTATACGAGTGATCGTAATTGCATTTGGAATAACAAATCATACTAAAAGAGAAAATCTAAATTCCTTGGCAAAATATTTACTTACAACCATTATATATCTTAAGCACATGTTAATATTCTCATAGAAGGGTATCTTCGGATGAATTTCTTCATAATAAGAAAGGGAAAAAAATAGAAATTACTTTATTGCATAAAACAACTTGTGAAAGTTTTAAATTTTTATTTTGAACTTGTGCATAAAATAATTTTTAATTATGGATAGATTTATTTCATTTTTTTTCTTATTTTTCTCCCCTAACTTTTTTTATGGAGAAAAACTAAAAAGTTAGATTTTTTTTTTCTTAAACTCTAAATTAATATAATACACATATTGTACATTCATAATTCAAAAAAAAAATCTATTTTTCAAGAAATTAATATTGATAATAATAAACAATTTTATTTTTGTTTATTAGAAACTAATATGAAAATAATAGACAAGTAATTCCAAAGGTGTTTTCACAATTTTTGATAGGTATATTTGATGCAATATATAGGCACTAAGAAGGAGAATTAACGAAGTACAAAATTTGAATTGAGATGAGAGAGCATGGGAAGTGGTGTTGGTGTGAGTGGCATGTGAAACAAAGAGTGAAGAGCCCATTTGTCTAACCTAATAGGGCAAACCATTATGCCTCTTCTTCATCTTCACATGCTTCTTCCTTACTTTCATAGATTCATTAGGGACCATGTGACAGCGTATAGCCCCATAAGGTTCCATTAAATAGGGTTCTAAAGCACTTTTTTTTTCACTCTTTCAGAGTTAAGAGAACCTTCACCACTTTCCCACTCTTCAGAGAACCTTATTGCAAACCCACTTGCTTCTTTTCATCATCCTTTCAATTACATAGGATTGTTTTCAACAATCAAAATGAAAAATTCTGATACCTACCTATACTTTCAATAAAAATGAGGTCATTTCATTTAAAAACTATCTGTTAAAAGTAATTGACATTAAAAATAATATTCATCTGTTGGAAGTTCAAATCTTGTTATATCTTGTTATATATAGTATTAGAGCCATGGGTCAGAGCATATTTTAGCAAAGTTTGTTGTTTGTTGGGTCTATTGTTTGTTGTTCTATCCGCTATCAGATTGTTATTGGATCATCCCTTGATGTCTAGTCTCACGCACGAGATATATACGTCTTGACGTGAAAATCGCGTGTTAGAAGTTTCATATTGACTAGATATAAAATTAATTCATAATATATAGATGAGTACAAACATTACTCTATAAGTCAGTTTTATAAAATTGAATTAAATCTAAAGTTCACCTCTTAACATTCGTTAATATTCAAAAGAAATTCTTTAAAAGTTAGAAATTACACTTAAAATTGCAACCTCTAAAAAAAATATTTTTACAAAATATTATTATGATATAAGAAAGATGATGGTGGGTAGTTTTGGTAATAGGTCCCATTTATTGATAATAGTGGATCTTTTTTATATTGAGTAATTTGAGCTAGACTTTGTATGGGCTTACAAGAATAATGTATGGTTGACTCTACCGTTGGGTGGTTCTTTATCCTATTTAGACGATGTGGATTTTTTGTAAGTTAAATAAATGGATTCTCGTATGAAAATTCAAGGAGTTAAAAGATTCAATTTAAGAGTGTGCTTGGATAATTAATTTATTTTGTATTAAATATTATATATGATTGGTTTTGTGATCGAATATAGTGAATACTAAGGTTTGAAATAGGGAAATGACGCATTCTCTATTTATACATCTTTTTAAAGCGAAATTGTTTTGTACATGAAAATTAATTGGAATATGTTAGAGGATTATGATAATCACAATGTAGTTAAATTTATATTTGAATTTGAGTGAATCAATATTTTGATTGGTTTTTTTAATATTTTATTTATTTATATTCAATTTATATAAATAAAATATGTAAATAAAATATATATATATATATATATATATATATATATATATATATAGATATATATATATATGAGTTTAGAGAGGGTGAAAAGTTTAATAATTAAGATTGAGTTTTTCTTTTTTTTTACTTTAAGGTTTAATTGAAATGGATCATATATTAGAATTGAAAATAAATAAGAATGTGCGTGAAATTACTAAAGGGTGTTTATATTATATTAAGTCAGAAATAGAGAATGTCTTATTTTTCTTTGTAAAGAGATAACTATATCTTCATTGTCTAAAACAAGTTTTCTTTTTATTTTTATATCTTTCTTCATATACCTAAAGCGAAAACCTAAAGTGAAAATCTTTATCTTTCTTGAGATGATATTGTTTTTACTTAACTCAACATAAGTGCAAGATTTCCTCAATTTTGAATGTCTGAGTAAGCTTCTTTCTTCTTTCTTCCTTTATTGGAGCAACATGCATGGTGATATATTATTAAGAAATAGTGTCAGGTTTAATTTATAGTATGGTATTTTGTATTACTAGTTTTGGAATTTGGAGTGGTAAATTGTTCTTGGTGGTTTTGAATCATTAATTCTTTTTTCTTTTTTTTCAAAAACTTTTTCTTATTTTCAGTGAACTCCAAGTTAAGACAAGAAACATTCTGTGTGAAATTGAATTCATTTCTGCTTAAAGGTTGTCAGGGGTTTTGACTTTGAGAAATTAAGAATTTCTTGTGAAATGCAAAAGTAGGATTCTGAAAAAGTACAATTGAGTTGCTTTGGGAGATGAAAGTTTGTGTTGGGCTGAAATGGGTGTAAATGATTAGTTTTCATGTTGATGAATAATATTTGAAATCGGTTAGGAATGAGAAATTGAGATTTGGTAATAGTTGCGAGTAAACGTGAATATGGATTGGATTTTTCGAAATTTAGTATAGATTCAATTTATATATAATAAAATAGATTGAATTTATAATCTATATTAATATTAATTAGATTTATTAAATTGGATTTTTTTATTCAAGTTAAATCGGATTAAAATTATATTTAACGCTTTGTCAATTAGATTAAATCTAATAAAATAAATTTGATATTATTTGTTATTAGTTCTATTAGACATGCATTTAGCTAATTTGGCTCGATCTGAATGTAGACTAACTTATGTCGATCTGGTTCTGATTTATTCGACTTGATCTTTGGGTCAACTCAACATGACTTTATTTTGAGGTCAACTAGGCACGACCTTCAATTAGGGACAAATCAACATGACTATAAACTTAGATCGACTCAACACGACTTTCAATTTGGACTAACTCGGCTTGACCTTCAACCTAGATTGACTCGACTCATCCTTCAGCCACTTCCGACTCCATTGGAACTTTCAACTCAAAATGAATCAGCTTGATCTTTCAGTTCAAACAGTCTCAGCCCGACCATCCGTCTCGGGCGACTCAGCTTAACCTTCGGTCCTTGCCTAACTCAGCTTGATCTTCGGCACTTTACCTACTCAGCTCGATCTTCGGTCTGGTCCGACTCAGCTTGACATTTATGCTTGGTCAGCTCGACCTTCAACCTTCGTCGACCCAGTTTGACCTTTGACGGGAGGCTGACTCGACACGACCTTCGATCGGGATCGACTCATCTCAAACTTTGACCTAGATTGGATCGACTTGACCTTCTACCCGGGCTAACTTTACTTGGTCTTTCAACTCAATCTTACTTAACTTGACTCTTCAACTCAAGTTGACTTATCTTGACCCTTCGGTTCAAGCTAGCTAATCTTGACCTTTCGGTCCGAGTCAACTTAATTAGACCTTCGACCTAGTCCAATTTGGCTCGATCTTATTCTTAGTCGTCTTGGCTTAACTTATACATGCTTTATTTTGGATCTTCAAAATTAAAAAAAAAAAATGACCTAAATACAATTGTAGTCCAAATCCAATCAAGTGGATTGGATTTAAAATCCAAATATGTGAATTAGGATTTGGGAGAAATCCATTTACACATACGTATGTTGTGTTTGGATGAGATAATTTAGAAGGATAATTCATTTATTTAAAGAATTTAAAATTCTTTACACTAAAATGCCTTGTTTGGATGAAATAGAGGAATAAAATAAACTTATGTTGTGTTTCGGAAGGTATTTCAAAAGAATAAAATAAAAGAATTTCAAAAAGCTTTAAAAGTCTAAGAATTTTGAAAATTTACTCATTTTCACTCAACTTTCACCCTACTCACCAAGGTCGAGCCAAGTCAACCTGGGACGAATGTCAAGCCTAGACAGCCCGAGCAAACAGTGGATCCAAGTCAACTCATGCCAAGGGTCGAGGCGAGTCGGCCTGGCCTGAAGTTAGACACGTGCTGGCCTAGACCAAAGTTGAGTCGAGTTGGTCGTGACGAAGTTGGGCCAGTTGGCATGGCCTAAAGTTGATTTGTGTTGGCCTGGATTGAAGTCGAATAGAGTTGGCCTGGGCGTAGGTCGAACCGAGTTGGCCGGGGTCGTAGGTCGAACCAAGTCAACATCGGTCGAAGGTCGAGCCGAGTTGACGTGGGTTGAAGGTCGAGCCGAGTCAGCCAAGTTGAATCTTCGAGAGTCCAAACGAGGTGTTCTGGATCAAAGGTCAAGCTAATTCAACTTGGACTCAAGGATAAGGTTGAGTTTTTCGTAAAATACAAATCAAATTGCATTATCCAAATAAAAGAATTTGAAATCTAAGATATTTCAATTACTTTATCCAAACATACTATTTGAGAAATGATAGGAATTCAATTATAAGTAATTCAAATGTCATGAGTACACAAAATAATTCTTTGATATCCTTTTATCTGTGATTGATATAAAAAAAAAGTATTCTTTAGCATCAAGTTTAATGACTTTTACGAGTTCTAAATATCATTGTTGACAAAAGTAGTTTGAAAATAATTACAAGAAAAAACTCTTATTAGAGAGAACATAATCTATAAACGCTCCTTTTATTATAGAATATATTCATGAATGTTTTACAAATAGAGTTTACTCTTTAAGTCATCTAATAGGAAATCTTATTATCTAGCATGTAGAACTTTTAAGTAAAATGTTATATGCACCATAATGATCATGTAGAATAACTTAAGATCATCGGTCATTTATGAATTTGAAAACTTTTTTATAGTAGTCTAGAATATGATCATTGAAGGTTGCATATCGGTCTTTGTCTTTATGTTAATGCTTTATCCAAGTATGATTGCTTTTAGCAACACTTTTATTTTTCGTAGAGCTTAAAATGTTATGTATAGGTCAATTATATCTTCTGCAAATATCTTTATAGTACTAACATTACCAAAATGAGCATACAAACTCAAAAATTTGGTTTGTTATATTAAAATCATCTTAGGAATGTGTGAGTCAATGTGATATCCATTGGTATTGTGTATAGTTCTTGTGTTGACATCTTTTAGGCTATGTCTTATCTTTGTGTAGTGTCTAACATTTCTTTTGCTCTAGCAATTTGTCTGTATGGATTTTTCCCCTGCATGGGCCTAGGTTTCATAGGTGTGTCCTAGTTTAGGGTTTCCTAAGTAGTAATTGGTTATTTTAATCCTTTTTTTAATGTGAACTTGATTTTAGTATAATAACATTATTTATGTGATATGTAATTTTACATAAATATCATGTTGTAGGAAATGTAATTTCATAGATTGACAGAAAAAGTATCTGATATGTAAAATAACAATACAAGCCCAAATATAAAGGGGCAAGAAAAGGAAAGACAAAAAAATAGAGAACATAGAAAGAGGCCCAATGGAGACCTATTATACAAGCTGTAATAGGCATCAAGATCATGCCATCCTTTTCTAGTCTTTGTGCGAATGTCACCTTGTCTTCTTCCCCTCATTATACATTAGCCCCTTGATGACTGTTTCACAACAACCATTTTCCAGCAAGTGTACTAGTACGTAGTAGTATCAACTAGTGTCATATCCACTAGGATTTAGCAAGTATATTGGTAGTTTGATTTTTGGGTTTTTGGTTTGTGATAAAGAGTGCAAGTAAAAATAAATAGTAGATATGGAGTAGGGGCTATGGATTGATTTCATCTCATCTTCTTCTACTACACCACTACCATCTTGTTTACTTACTTTGCAAATCATTCGATGTCCTAGGAGTAATCTTTCTATATAGATCTAGGTTCATCCCTGATACACTAGAACCTAAGGACTTCAAACCTAGTGTGATTCCTCAACTCCTAGTAGAATGAGTCATTGCTTTAATGTGCAAGACTCTCTCCTCTAGCATCCACTCTAGTATGCCATGGAGCATCCAGTACATGTATGATGATTTGATTGGACCACAGTTTGAGACTGGTTTCCCAACTCAATCCAAACCAGTTAAGAATATGAGTGATCAAGTCATCATTAAGCATAAATCAAACCACAAACAATTGAATAAAAGCAAAGATAAATACCCAAGGAGTATAAGTGAATAGAATCAGAATTAATTACATCAAATCTGGACACAAGGGAGTTCAACTACTCATAGAATATTACAATGCAATTCCAGAAGCATTTACATATAAGATCTACACTAAGAGCATATATCTCGTGCCTCACAGACCCTATTCTATCCTACTGCTACATTGTGGAGCTTTCACTCAATGCTTGAAATGAGGAACCAAGCTCTTTATTTATAGAAATTTTTGGGCAGTGCTCAGCCCAACTTTTGGTGCTCAGTCACAGGGGTTACTTCACAAGTGGGTTTTCTTCTCAGCCTAGCCTCTTGTCCTGGTGCTTAGCATGTGACATTTCCTTCTTGGAAGGGTTTTCTTGGCTGCTCAACCTCATGGATTTGGGCTCCAAGTTTCCTTGCAAAAAAGGTTTCCTCACGAGGCTTAGCTCCATTTCTTGTGCTCAGCTAGAAAGTCCAAATATGTTGTCTTATCTTTTCTACTTCCATGGCTCAACTCTAGTATTGTGACTCAGCTGCATACTTGATATTGTCTTTTATTTTTACTGCAAAACAACAAAATATCATTATAATTTGTAAGACTTTATTTCTCAATATCTCATTATGTATCTTAAGCTAAAGAGGCTTGTTTTGTACACAAATAACACAATTTGATACATGATAAGTGTTAATTTCAAATAAAAAGTTTACTAATTTTTGACATTTATCATCTTCGTACTCGAAGTGTTTTGGTCGATACTCTTATTTGCAATAAGTTTTTTTTCCTTGACCCTACTGGTATAATGTATAGTGCATATTGAATCTCACATAAATAGTGTTATTCTGCTCATCTGAGGCTCTTTTGATTTTTTTTATTTTATTTTCTTTGAACATGAATTTCAATAGAAAAAAAAAATCTAATTAGGTCCCCTCCATACTTGTAAGTAAACGAAGCAAAATATTTTGTAATGTGCATTTAATTAGCAGGAAAATTGATAAACTATTTAATAAACCTGGACAATCTCAATCTAATAAAATACGATAAAAAAAAAAAAGGCAAACGACGAATGCTCACAAGAATATTGAAGATTAAGATAGTTAGATATAAGACATAAAAAATATAATGGACCGCCATAATAGTAATGCACTAATCTTTATGCTGTTAAATAATTGTGTGGTCCATTATTGACTCCATAGCAATAAATGGTCCTTTCCTCACTTTCTTGCTTTTGCTTACCTATTATTTCTTTTAATCATCATTTTTCTTTTTCGTCTCTATCTCTATTATTCATATGAGTTTAATCGTCATGCATCGTGTAAAAGGTTTTATACTATAAATTACTTAGTAATTAATATAACTTTGAATATATGTATTATAAAAGTGAATAAATTTAGTAGTTTGTGATGATATAGTAAAATGTATTCAATCTCAATTTATATATCTTTAATATAACTTTTAAAATAATTGTTATACTAAAACAAATTTATCTTATACAATGATCTATGTTTAATGAAATAATAAACCTTTGCGTAATAATTTAGCATGTCTACATAAACTCAAATTACAAGTTCAAATTATGCATTAGTAAAATGTACTGTGATTTTACCTGAACATGGTAAACCCTAGAATGAAAAAGAAAAAGGAAAAAAAAAAGTAAAGGGTGGTGATTTGAACTTTAGAAAAAGTAAATCCGAAGCAAATTAACGAAAACTGTTATTTGGTAAATAAATTTAAAATATTAGTTTGAATATCTGGTTGTGACTTACTAATTTACTGCCACTAATGATGAAATTTTGATAAACTAATAAGCAATCTCATTCATGAAAATGGAACGTTAGGTATAATGTTAGTGGGGTTATTATTTGTAACGGTTACAACATCCGTTGCAGATGCAGGGGACAAGTGACCTTAAACTAAAGGCTTTGCTTCAAAAATCCATTTTCAAGTTGGTACATTAATATTTTAATTGACCTAATTATTGTGCATTTCATTTTTTTTTTTTTGATAAACAAATTAAAAAACCTTTCTTAATTAACACATTTGTGTGAAGATGAAAACATCAATACATGATATGTTTATATCATTACTTTTAACAACAACAGCTTAATTTATTTATTTTTATGTAGACTAGACTCTGTATAGATCTAAGTTTGGTTATCAACTTCTTTTCTCGGCTAATTAAATTGTTCTATTTAAAATTAAGCATATTTCTTTATCTTTATTTTATTTAATTCCAAGTAAAACATTTAAAACTAAGAAGAAGAAAAAATAGGTACTATTAGGCATGTTCTTAATAAGATGAATGTCATTTATTTTTAAAATTCAGGGTTTTCTGCTTCTGGTTTTTATTTTGCCTTTTTCTATTCAAATAATTCATAAATTGAATAGACTAAGTTGTTTTAAATTGCTTACCAACCAAATCATTTTTCCTTGAAATAGAAAACCTTATATTGTCAGCTTTTCAAAGTCTAGTTTCACATGAAACAAAAATCCAAAATATTCATTTATTTTCCAATAAATAAATAAAAAATATTTAATAATTCATGTATGAAGCTAAAAGAGAATCGAAGCTAGGCGTAGCAGTAGATATAGTGCATTTTCCCTTGTAAAGGACACATAGTGACAGAAAGCAGGGTAGTAATTAAAGAGGGACACTGAGAATCCAATGAAAATGGGTAGCCATATTGTGTGAGAGAAAGAGAATTACAATACCATTTCTGCTAATCTTTTCCTTTTACCAAACCTTCCCTTCCACAACTCTAATGCTTTCGTTTTGGAAACTTCCCAACTTCTCTTAAATACTCGCACATGGACCATCTTCTGTTGCAAACACCAAATACTTAACCTTAATCTTACTATCAAATTTTCCACATTCTCTTAATTAATAAAATTCATTTTTTTAAAATATATAATTATTATGAGTTACACTATTCAAACCAACGGTATTTCAATTAAACACGTTATCCCAAATTTTATATACAATCATTTAATAAGATGCATTATTTTCTTCACTCATTAATTCACACACGTTTCATTTATAAAATCTACTAGTCTGGTTTTACTTGAATTATTTTTGTAACATGTGTATTATTATGCTGGTTGCACAAATTACTTTTATTATCTTCAAATTGTATACATTTTTTTCGATATACAATTATGATGTTTATAACTATTTTAATTATTAATAGTTTTTTACTTTTGTAAATCGATATCTAAGTTAGTCATTATTATTTTTCATTAAAATTATTAATGTCGAAGAGTTTTCTTGTAATATATTTTTATTTAATTTAATTTCAATTTTTAAATTAATAATCACAATTTGTAATTGCTATTATATCACATCTTCAATTGAATATACAACTTTAGAAGATTTAGTTGTGATAAAAAATCACTAAGAGAGATAAATTAGAAATAAAACAACAAACTTAACACTGTAGGAAAATGAAATAATACTATAATCTACATTTATTATGAATGACAAAAAAAAATCTTAAAATTCTCTTCCGTCAAGATAGCAGCACTCGAAGGTAGACTTTACTTGGGTGACTTTCCTTGCTTCGTGTGATGAGAATTTGCCTTTATTAAGAGCTGACCTTTCCCACTTGGCTTCCCCATGCCACACCCTACATACTCATTAAATTTCTCATGTACATAAACTATTGTCCTAATTTGTCTCTTATTTAAGATATTTACACATAAATTAAGAAAAAAGGTTTATTATTAAATTACAATTTTGCATGTATAATTATAACTTTTTTTTTTCTGTATTTGTTAAGAAGTAAGTTTAAAATCGGACTCTACCTTACATATTTACAATTTAACTTGTAAAGTAAGGTTTATATTTAGTTTTATTTATAATTAATGTGAGATTTTCAACACATCTCTTTATGTTAAGAAGTAGACATTTTAAATGTAAGACTAAATATATGTGGTGGTACAACAAATATCGTTAAGATAAATTTTGATGTCACGTTAAAATTTGCTTACCAATATAAATACATAATAATAATAATAATAATAATAATAATAATAATAATAATAATAAGGAGAAGAAGAAGTCAATAATTAAAGACATGCAAGTGATATGAATTTAAGTTGTTATAATTATGTGATCATTAAATATCTGTAGTTAATATTAATTTAAGTTGTTTTGCCTAAGACACATATCATCAACAATATTGATATCGATGAAAAAAAAAGTTTTCCACGACATTGATTGTCGACGTTTAACAAGCAACCCTAATAAAAAAACGTATACTGACGAAAATGCAATTTTTACAAATTTTTAAGAGACGGTTAGCTAAGTAATTCTTGTTAGAAGTGAAAATAATGAAGATTATATAGAGAATTGTCAGTGGAATAGACAATAAATAACGATGGTCATGTAGAGAATCGTCGTTAAAACCTTATCGGGATGGAAAATAATGACAATTATCTAGAAAACCGTCATCGAATGTGCAATACTTCCATAAGAAAAAAAAAATGTTTTTTGCCCTCGCACAATTTTCATTTGAGTGTTTTCACTTCCCCTACACTTTCATTTTCTCTTTCCTTTGCATTTTCACACTCGTCACTACCACCAGTGGTGAACCTCCGCGAGTCACAAACCGCTCTACACAAACCTTTGTCAGTTGCGAAGCACTACCAATCTCACCACATACCACAAGTCTCCATTGCACCATGTTATAAAACCCACACCACGAGACTCCTTTGTTAAGCTCTCCACACTACATCGTGAGGCTCCTCCACGAACTCTCTGCATTGCACCGCAAAACCCTCGTCGCGAATCTCCTCCTAACCTATTGGTACTTCACATTTATTAAAGGATTTGTTTACTTGTTTTTTTATTTACCTTTATGGCTTCACAAGCAAATGAATGGTGAACCCACGAAAAATTTATGTATATTTGTTAACACTCAAATGAAAATGTTTTTCTGTTCTACTGTAATAAGTTTGTATTTTTTAGTCTTGCTGTAATATGCAACATGTTTTTTCTTTTTTTAAAAGACTTTTAACGAAGGTTCAAGAATGATCGTCGCCATTCTAAACTTTTTAATGATAGTTATTTTAATCGTCGTCATTTATGATGGTTCAAAAACTATGGTTGAAGGTTATTTTAACCATCATGGAAATTTATTATACAATAATGTGATTTTTTAAAGATCCAAATAAAATATTTAAATCGTAAAATGTTTTATTTCCAAACTAAAATAAAGACCTATATGCAAATCAAGTTAAAGATAGGTTGTAAATATGCAAATCAAGGTAAAGATAGGTTGTAAATGGATATTACATTAACAAATCATGAGTTGAAACTTCATTGTAGAGATTGGAGTGGAGATCATAGTTATAACGTGAGAACTTGAGTAGATGACAATAGCAAAGAAAGTTGAATATATATTACGTATAAAATCAATTGAAGAAAGAACATTAATCAATTAACTAATTAAATATTTAACTTTTATCATATAATAATAAATAGTTCAACATATATAAACACTGATAACACTTAAATACTTACAATTATATTTTATTATAATAAAATGAATAATTAAAATAAAAATACTAAAATGATTAATAAAATAAAATAAATTTAATATTTTGTTAATATATATTTTATATTGAAAAGGTAAATTATTAAAATATAAATTTTAAACCAACAAATAAAATAATTTAAATATCGATAATTTATTTTAATATACTTTTATTCGGATGTATTAATTTTTTTATTTGGTAAGGTTGTATGGTAAATTTTATTTTATTTACAGTTTATTTTAACTTTAATCTACAGTTTTAAATTTTATTTGCACGGAATTGATTTTAAAAATTTATTCTATAAAATATTATTTAAATATCTAGAACATAGAACTAAATTTATTATATCAAATCAATTAAACATACTGTTAACTTTCCATTCACTTTCGATTCTTTTTTTCTCAATCCAAACAATCATGTTTCAAATGTAAGAAACATATGAATCCAACAAATAAAGTTCGTTGATTCTTTTTTCAAGTGTATTAGGCTAAAACACCACTATCATATAGTTCATAGTCCGACATAATTTACGTTGAACCTTAAATACCCGATATAAATTTTTGGTATTTATTTTTTAAAAAAATTGATCTTGACTTAAAAGCAAAACCTAAAATACCAAAAAAAAAATCAATTTCAATGACTTTATTTCAAAAACAAATTAAAATAATATGTAAAATGAAAGAATAATAATATCGATATCATGCATTCTCGTGATTAAGAATCCCAAAAACAATTATGAAAATACATATACTTCAATTACACACTTAACTCGTATAAACTCACCACAATAGTGCAAAGATTTAGCTATCATTTTATAGTGTCCATTTTGGAATGGAAGCTAGTTGTGTATGTCAAATGAATGCAAATAAGATGAAACTCACTCTAATATTACGAAACAAAAAGATTAAGTTTTAAGAATTAAAAAGTTCACTAAGCGTCCGACATGGAACACTAAATTGGTAGAAAAACAAATCAAGTACCACATGCACTAGTGCAGAATTCCCTTTTTACCTCGCCTTATATGTCTCGGTTGGCCAGGAACCGAAGCATATAATGGCGCGGTGGCATTTTTGCAATTAGAGCCAAGTTTTAGGCCTCACTTCTCCTAATACCCGAAGCCAAAGAGGGGTATAGGCCTCGATTCGCTAAAAATCGGTGCCAAAGAGTGGTATAGGCCTCAGTCCAATAAGACCCGAAGCCAAAAAGTGGTTGGCCGTTAGCTGTTTGGCCTCGGTCCAACAAAACCCGGTGCCAAAAGGGGGTCTATGGCTTCGGTTCCCTTAACAACCGAAGCCATAGGGTTTATTTAGGAATCCAATTTCGCGAACCCTTCTTCTTCCCCGCGCCTGCGCTGCAACTCTTTCCCCTCTCTCTCTCTCTCTCTCTCTCTCTCTCTCTCTCTCTCTCTCTCTCTCT
>Ga0214544_1006823_pt1 | contig 20705 bp, 13 predicted proteins | sample CNSS3metaG_FD_160074 | JGI IMG/M metagenome (GOLD analysis project Ga0214544, IMG submission 160074) | Root nodule microbial communities from cowpea collected in UCLA plant growth center, Los Angeles, California, USA - CNSS3 | ecosystem: Host-associated > Plants > Roots > Nodule | place: USA...
GGTATTTGGAGAACCGAGGCCTAAAACTTGGCTCTAATTGCAAAAATGCCACCGCGCCATTATATGCTTCGGTTCCTGGCCAACCGAAGCATATAAGGCGAGGTAAAATGGACATTTTGCACTAGTGTAAGTTCATTGGAACATTTTGCATAAAACTCTGACCCTTTTGATGAATCTTGCATTTGCATATAATAGAAGAACAAAAAATCAAAGAGAAAAAGGAAAGCTCATACATTTCTGGTGTTTTACACAATATTCATCAATACGAGAGCAAAACATCAATAAAACATAGAAATACAACCCACAAAAGTAATTAAATATCGTTAAAGAAGAGAATTTCTTACCTTTGTAGTATTCGATAAAGTATTCATTAATTTGAGAGCAAAGTACAATCCAATAGAGAAATACAACAAAGTAAATTAGTTAGATATTGTAGAAGTAAACAAAATCGAAGAGAAGAAGAACAAAAATGAAAGACAACAAAAAATTTTGTTACCTTTTTGGTCTTCTTCACGGTCATCATGAATGTTAGAGCAAAACATACATCCAACACAGAAATAAAACAAATAAAAGTACATAAATATGGTAGAATAATGACAAAACACAGAAAATTTATTACATTTTTTGTGATCTTCACTGTGCTCATGAATCTAAGAGTAAAACATCAATCCAACACAAAAGAAAATAAGTATATCTGAGAGCAAAAAATCAATCAATTAAACAAATAAATACAACAAAGAGAAGTAGTTAAATATGGTAATAGAATGAAAAAACAAAAAAAAAATTATTACATTTTTCATGTTCTTCACTATGCTCATGAAACTAAGAGCAAAAAATCAATCAAACACAAAAATAAAACAAAGGAAAGTAAATCAGAGATAAAAGAAAATCAATCAAAAAGAGAAATACAATAAAGAAAAGTAGTTAAATAGGATAGAAAGAAGAACAAAAAATCGCAGAAAATTAGTAACCTTTTGGGTGTTATTCACGGTGCCCATGAATATGAGAGTCAAACATACATCCAACAGAGAAATATAGTAGAATAACAAAAAAATGAAGAAAAGTTGTTACCACTTTGAGAAGAAAAAAATCGGTATGAGAGATGGAGGACGGACATTGATGGCGGAAGGGAGAAGAATAAAAGTTTGAGAGGAAGAAATGAGGTTGAGAGGAAGATAAAGAGGTGAGACTTGGTTTGGTTTTGAAAAGGCTGAGAACAAATGCCACGTACGTGATATTACATTTTTGGTAAAAAAAATTAATAATTTTGTTAACAGCTTAATTAAATAGAAATAAAATATAAAATATTAAAAGAAAATATTAAAATAAAACATGTAATAATATGTTTAAATAATTTTATTTTCGTACATAATGTAGGAATTTCAGGAATATGACGTTTCAGTGTCAATTTCAAATAAAATGGTTTTCGAATGCGAGAACAGTCAATGATGATTTCATGTTGGAATGGTGAAGCATTAAAATCATGACTCTTTGTTCAGAGTCTGTTTATTAATATATTAGCAATTAGTAAAGAATATTTTATAAAATTTATTTATTCAAATAAATATAATATGCTCCGTTGCACGATCAATTATGTAGTCACTCTTGGGAATCGAAAACCATCAAATTTTTATAGGAATACAACAAAATCTTAACCCAGACTGTATAATGATTATAAGATATTTAAATGTTTTTTTAACTTTTTTTATAACTATCAAATACTTTACATTTTAATTAATTTGATTAAATTAAATAACTTGACAATTTAAATCATGTATTGTACGAGATTTATATGACATAAAAAAAAACAAAATATATTAAAATATACATGAGAATAAAGTCCATACATTAGAAGTTCGATTTAAAAAGTATATATATTAAAATATATCTAAATTATATAGGACTTTGACATGAGTGCTAGGTCTTTCAATTTTAACTTCGAAGAACAAATCAAAGCTGAACTCCACTGATAGATGATGAAGTGCACAAAAATTCTTCCACCCAGCTCCTATCTTGACAGATGTTGGTGTTATGAGCAACTTACATTGGATTTCTCCTAACGGTCCATGGAGCACAATACTTGAAAGTCCACTATTGCGATAATAATTCACAAAGTTTTTTTTTTCAAATACTGCATAAAGACAACAAAACATAATACTTATTAATAATGAAAGTAAACTTTGAAAGAATGGATACAAAGATAAAAAAAAATAAAGATCTTACCAGGTGGTTGGCTTCACAATAATATTGGGTGAGTTTAACTTTGAAGTGAATTAAACTTGACATAGTCAACAGACAACGAATGACAATATCATTCAGGGAGTTGGATTGGATTTGGGAGTCTACAGAACGTCTAGAGAAATAGATTCTAAAAAAAACAATTTCCAACATAGAATAACACAAATATTTTGTCCGACTTACTACCATAGCAAGATCTTAAAGATTCCCAACCTTGGGTAATCATTGGATTATGAATATCCATGTTGTATGGAACTTGGTGAACATTAAGGTCGTCATCAACAATGGTCTACTATGAACCGATCTCATTCCAAATACATATTAGGAACATTCAATCAATGTGTTCAAATGCCTTGTAAAAGAAAAATATTCAAAACTATTCAAAAGCATATCGATGGTAAAATATAATAATGTAATTAAAAAAGATAAGCATCTGGCCTTGGATAAACATCGTAATGAATCTTGCAATAACTTCAGCATAACGTATGGATTGTGGAGATTGGATTGGTTCCATGTGGAATAGAGTGTTACAAATGTTTGGTAACAGAAGAATATTGGTTAGAGAAGAAGATTTGTAATAGAATAAGATTGGTAAGATAGAAGAAGATTATAGGCAAACAAAAGAAGATCGATAATGAAGAAGTACAAAATTGATATGAAGAAGTACAAAATTGATAAACATTAGTAGTATATATAATACAAAGACAGAACGATAAAGATAGGTATTCCAACTGTTAGAAATGCTTCTCATGATGGTTCAAATTTAATGCATGTCATTGGGAACTAAATAATTTCATTTAATATTATATAAAAAATGATATAAGAAAATAATTAAATATTACAATTATATATATTGATAAATATAAAAATAATATATATAACGATAGGTATAGCTATGCCAAAAGTCAGACCTGTAGATCATGATGGTTCAAATTAATTGCATGTACTTGCCAAGTAAATAATTAAATTCAGTATTATATATAAAATAATGTTGAAAAATATTGAAAAGTCATTAAAAAAATAAAGTATTGATAATATTGAAAAATAAAACTTTGAAGAGTGAATCATGTTAATGAACTTTGTTAATTAACAAAAATGAATAAAGTTTTAAAAAATGTAAACCATTTTGCAGATAACTATTGCATGAAGAGATCTCACCTTTTTATTGTTCTTCAATGAGTTCATTGAACCATTTTGTATAAAATCTTCATGGATGTCCCTACCTCAATCAGATAATGAATCTCAATACAAAATTGCTCCAACAACTAAATCATTTAAAAAATGTAAACCATTTCGCAGATAACTATTGACTGAACAAATTTCACCTTTTTGTTGTTTTTCAATGAGTTCATTGAACCATTTTGCATAAAATCTTCATGGATGTCCCTGCCTCAATCAGATAATGAATCTAAAAGAAAGTTTATCCAACAACTAAATCATACAAAGAAATCACATGAAGAAGACAAAATCAGACAGGAGAAGAAAAGCATTGAACTCTTTTGGCATTCTTAAATCAAATAATGAATCTCAACGAAAACTATCGATCCAACAGAAGAATAATACAAACAAAAATAATTACATATCACGTCAAATATGGTAGAATAAGAGAAGTTCTTACCTCTCTAGTGTTCTAAACCATATTGATTAATCTGAGAGCAAAATACCATCCAACGGATAAATACAACAAAGAAGAGTAGCTAAATATGGTAGAAGTAAACAAAATAAAGGAAAATAAGAACAAAAATGAAACATAACAAAAGAAGCTATTACCTTTTTGACATCGACCCAACAGAGAATTTCAATAAAGAAAAATAGATATGAGACCAAAACACCCAAACCAAAAAAAGTAGTTGCATATGGTAGAAGAACGAAAAAACGCACAACAAAGTAAATCTGAGAACAAAACACCCATCAAATAGAGAAATACAACAAAGAAAAGTAGATCAAACACAAAAAAATTGATCCAACACATCTTGTCAACAAAGAAAAGTAGATCTGAAAGCAAAACATCCATCCAACAAAAAAATAGAACAAAAAAAGTAGATCTGAGAGAAAAACATCCATCAAACACAAAAATAATACAAAAAAAAAGTAGATTTCAGAAGAAAAAATTCATCAAATAGAGTGCTCAAGAATGTTTTGTTGTTACCTTTTTGGTGTTCTTCACAGTGCTCATGAATCTCAAAGCAAAACATCAACACAAAGAAAAGTACATCTAAAAGCAAAACATCATACAAACACAGAAAAAATATACAAAGAAAAGTATATATGAGAGCAAAATATTCATCCAACAAAGAAATACAACAAAAAAGGTAGTTAGATATGGTAGAAGAACGAAAAAAAATAGAAAAGCAGTTGTTACCTTTTTTGTATTCGTCAAGGTGCTCATGAATCTTAGGAAAAAAACATCAACCCAAAGAAAAGTATATCTGAGAGCAAAATATCATAGCAACACAGAAAAAATATACAAAAATAATTTGATCTGAGAAGAAAATATTCATCGAACAGTATACAATGAAAAGTAAATCTGAGAGCAAAACACTCATCCAATAGAGAACACACAAAAAAAGTAGTTAGATATGGTAGAAGAAAGAAAAACGCAGAAAAGTTGTTACCTTTTTGTTGTTGGTCACGGTGGTCATGAATTTGAGAGTAAAACACTAACACAAAATAGACATTTTATGTCTGCAATTTTACATTTGACCCACTAGAATCATACATAAAAAATGATTGATGGCAAACTTGTAAATAAGTTATCAATTGCTTACATTTGGCACCCTAGGGTCAAATGTAAATCTCATTTTTTACGTCTGATTGCACACGCCGCATGTAAATTTACGTCTGACGCGTTAGAGTCAAACGTTAATTTACGTCTGATTTGTCCCATCAGACGTAAATTTACGTCTGATTTGTCCTAGCCAAATGTAAATTTATGTTTGACTATAATGCATCAGACGTAAATGTTAAAACACATAAATCCCTAATCTTCTTCCCCACAGCGCCGCGACTGCGCGAGAAAGCGAATTTGTGGTTTTGCGACTGCACTAGTGTTTCATCGTGTGATAGATTGTTGAGGGGTTTGTTCCTCTTTTGATTTCGTTTTGGTGCACCTCCATTTACGTTGAAACCCCCAATTTTTTGCAGACACATTAGTGGCAATTTGGTCGAAGTGCAAGGGCAGAGGACTGTGGTTGGCAACGTCGCAGAGGGTGTTTGCTTATGGTGCAGTGGCTCTCATGTGCTTTTTCAACAGCTATTTGGAGATGGATCTACGGTGTGATTGGCATCTTCATTTTCGATAAGATGAAGTGTTGTAGGAAGTGGATCGACTTCAACAAGTGCTCGTTGTGGTTGGTGGTTGATTTGCGTGGTGAAGCGCCATCTGCTCCTATGGAGGTGGTGGTGCTCCGATGACTGCGTCGTGGTTGCGTGATGACTTTGTGGAGATCTGGCATGTGAATGGGCTGTAGTTGTTTTTACGTTTCACGTGGTGGGCTAACGATGCAAATTCATGATAATTTGTCAAAAAATCATACATAAATATTTACGTCTGAAACTATGTACCAGACGTAAATTTACGTCTGTTAATGCATAGTTAGACGTAAATTTACGACTATCGTTACTACGTCTGACCTAAAGCAGACGAGAAAAGCAAAAAACACCAAACGTAGAAGACCTTTTTGTGTTAGTGAAAAATCCATGCAATGGAGAAGAAGAGAGAAGAAGAGAGAGATTTATGGAGTAAGAGAGAAGAATAAGAGAATGAGATGAAGAGAGAAGGCTGAGAGAAAGAGAGAGAGAGGTGAGACTAGCTTTGTTTTAGCTGAAAACAAATGTTGCATACGCGTTTTTCTATTTGTGGTTAAAATTTTTTGAATACTTTGGTTGACAAAATAATAAAATATTCAAAATCTTCCGATGGTTAGGTTCTCATTTGTATATTAGATTAGATGTATGAAAATATTAGATCATTGTTAAATTTATTTAATTAATGGATTTTATCATACATGCGTTACAGTTCCCTTCTTTATTGATAATAAATATAGTAAAATTAGTATTATTATTATTATAATTATAAAATTAAATATAAATTATTTTCATAAATTTATTATAAATAATTTGTATTTATTTTGTAAGTAATTTTATAATTTGTAAGTAATTTTATAATTAATAAAAAAGCTAACTAATGTCCTAAAATAACTAATTAGGATATAATTAATGATCTTTAATTTTATTAATTTAGAATAATTAATTTTATTAATTAAAATAATATAAATTTATATAACCATTGTTATAAATTAATCATTTATCTATTAAATTAAATTTTTTATATGGTTAACTTTATAATTTTATAATTAATAATTTCAAGTATTAAAATATTATTTATTTCTTCATCGAAGGAGTTTATTAAGTTAACATGAATTTTAAAAAGAAAAATGATTTTTTGACTATTAAATTTTGACAACTTACTCTTACAACCTTAGATGACATTTTTTAAGTGGTTCACTAGTTTTCCATTTTTTATACTCAATATTCCAAAACCATTTAAAAAATGACATCTCATATTGTAAGAGAAAGTTGTTAAAATTTAGTAGTTAAAATATCATTATTCTTCTAAAAAAGTTCACCAGATGTTAGATAAAACAATTATATTTACATCAATAAAACATGCATATTTATCCTTTAAATAAAGTAAAACTGTATTAATGGTTATTATTAATTATTTAGGTCAAAATTAATGAATTATAAACTTTTTTAAAATTTAATATTTTTTTAATTATTTTTAACTAGTAATCAATTCCATTATTTCTTCCAAAAGATGCTTTTATCTTACACTTTACACTACGAAAAGAAAAATAATAACCGATCTTAACTATGAAAAGTTGTTAGTAATTATAGAAACCAATTTATATATCAATTTACAAAATAAAAAAATATTATTAAAATAGTCATTATTATAAATAAAAAATTATAATTGGTCACTATTTAATTAAGGTTAATTTAAAAACTATTTTTTTTGATAATCAAAACTTCATTAGTTAATGTTTAATGACTAATTTATAAACTAATTTCTTTGATAACCAAAATCTTAAAAACTAAATTTTAAAGACAATTTATAAATCAATTATAATGTTTTATTCATAATAGTGACTATTTTAGTATCTAATAATTTTATTTTATTTATTGATATGTACATTTGTCACTGTAATAAATAATAATTTTTTGTCGTCAATAAAGGAAGAATTTTTTTTGTACTGTTATCTTGGTCTAATAGGTTTTGAGTATTCATTTTTACCTAAAACCTCCCTTTAAATGTGGTACATGCTTCTACTAGGATATGATAATTGGAAAAGGTGCAATGTTTGTAGGTACTAGAAGTGTGTTCTTACTTTTCTGGTTTATGCTTTTATCAACCTGCAATGCTTTGGGACCAGAAACAACTGTAATTGTCATAAATAATTTAGAAGGAGGACCTGACCTCTTCCTTCACTGTAAATCTGCAGACAATGATCTTGGCGTGCAAGATCTTCGTTCAAATGCTTCTTATTCGTGGAGTTTTGCAATTAACTTCTTTGGAACAACGTTGTTCCATTGTTCCTTTCAATGGGAAGATGTCTCACACAAGTTTGTTATATTCGATGCAAAGAGGGATGCGGACTACTGTACAACGTGTCGTTGGATAGTAAAAAAAGATGGACCATGCTTAACTTTATCTAGGAAAACTAATTGCTACCATTGGAACCCTAATCACTAAGAATGAGCTAAACACTAGTTTATGTATGCATAATGATATTTAGAACTCAGTGTTTGTGCCTTTCCTATCGTCATTATTATCAATAAAATAGAGAGATACGATTCGTGCTTTTTAATTGTTAACTTCTAGAACTAGTTGCACACTTTTCCTTTCTTTCAATCCCTAATGTGTTCTGAGTTTTCTTTAAATTATAATATTTTGGTTTCTTAATTTTAAAAAGTATGCGTTCATATGTTAGTTGAGTATATGTTATAGGTTAATTATGATATCATCTATTAATCTTAAAAAATCTGCGTATAAAACTCGTAACGGATAGAAAATAAATACGGTAAATGGATATTCACAAATAACGAGTACAAATATTTTTTATATCCGTATATTAACAGGGTGGGTACGAATATCATAGTATTCGTACTCGTGGATACCTACTCTAATCTGAATTAAAAAAAATTAATAAAATATGATAAAAACATTTAGACATTGATTTTGAATGAATTATATTTTATCAATTGGTTTTAAAAAATCTTCATTGTAAACTATCATTAAACATTATTTAAATAGATTATTTGGACTTTACTTGAAATTTATGAATGTTTTATTGTATTTTATTTAAATTTATGGTTAAAATATGTTATTGAATATATATATATATATATATATATATAATAAATAATTTAATCTTAAATTATGTAATTTTTTAATTAAATTATTAGCATTTCACGGTTTTATTTTAATTTGAATTTTTTTTACAGTTATTTTTTTTAAGGTCCAAATAATCGGTACTCTAAAACGTTTATTAAGAATAATTAATATGCATCGAAGTTTACAAAAGTTTATAATTAAATGTTACCATAAATAAATTTTGACCTATAATATAATTTTACTTTATTTAGATAATTGAAATTGGAAGTGTTATACAATTCTAATTGATAACATATTTGTTTTACAAAAATAATAAAATATTTTTAACGTTGTATTGTTAAATTTTTCTTAACCATTTCTCTTTGATTTTATTTTGTTGCTAAAAGTCAAAGTATAATTAAAGAAAAAAATATTAAATTAACAAAAGAAACAATACACGAAAAAAAAATGTAAGCAACCTAATATATTCACTAATAAAATGTTAAACATATAAAAGTTTTACCAAAAATAGAAAAGCAATTAAAATATGAATTTACATATTCATTGAGTTTTCTTTTTTTAACTTTTAAGAGAACCTTTCGCAGCATTTACGTTAAAAAAATAAATAATATTTAAATATCTGAAATTATTGATTATATTGACATAAATTTAGAAATATTCTAATTTGTTTTGTTTTAGTTACTGTATATCTTTAGATATAATTTTAGATTATTATTATCGTTAACATTAGTCTTAATATTAATAATGGCATTGATATTTATAGTATAAACACTATTATTATTATCATTAGCTTTTTATTATTGGTATTATTATTATTTTTATTATTATGATTATGATTCATAGTGGTTTTATTATTATAATTGTTTTTTTTAAATTATAAAAAACGTTATTATACTAAATACTTTTTGCTAAATAGATTTTTAATTTTTTAAAAATTTTACGATTGATAATTTATATTAATATTATTATTATTTGTAATGGTTAAATATATAATAACAATTATATTATTATTCTAAAAAGATTTGAAATAAAAATAAAAGTAAAGAAATCGTCCATACACACGCGGGTCATAAACTATTATAATTATTTCATAAAATCAATTAATTACATCATTTTGTGATATCAATTTTTTTTATTATATTTGAAACTGAATTTACAACTTCGTTACTTTAATAAGAACATTTACAACAATATAACCTAATTTTCATAATATTTATTAATATTATCACCATCACCATCTCTAACTATAATTATTATTATTATTATTATTATTATTAAGTATAATTATTATTATCAACTATAATTATTCTAAAAAATTCAACTATTTTTAATGGTTAAAATAAATATAGTAACAATTATATTTGTGAAGACCCAAATTTCAGCCCCTGATCTCTCTTCTCTCTGCCACCCACACCACTGAAACACTTTGCACTTCACAGCACCCCTTCTCCCTCTTCTTTTCCTCTGCCTTCTCTCTACCAAAAGAGAATTCTGAATCACTCTTCCTCTGTTGCAGAATCCAAACCCGGGACCAATTCAGAATCTCTCCTTTTAGCTTCAACTCCTCCTTTTCCTCCATGTAAGTCACTCCCAACCCTTACATTCCTCTTTAATTCGAAAATTTGTAGAACCTCTTTCTGCTGTTGGGAACCCTTCTCATATTTGAACCTGTAATTCCAGTTCACTAAGTGGTACAGCTGAAACTCTTGAGTGGGAGGATCCTAGTTAATTAGAAAGATATATAGAGGTAAGGGAAGCTAACTCCTCTTCTCAAATTTGAATAGGAAATCCATGGATGAGCTTGAATTATGTAATTGAGTGATGAATTCGTGTTTGTATTGCGTGAATTGGTGAAAATTACTTGGTGATTGATAGAAACTGGTCTGCTGCATGTGGGAATAGGTTTGTGACCTGGTATTTTCGCCTAGGCGAGTTACTCTCGCCTGAGCGAAAGCATCAGGAAACGCACTTCTGTTCCTGCGCAAAGTCTCGCCTAGGCGAGCTGAGGTCGCCTGAGCGAGATAACAATCTCGTCTGGGCGAACCAACCTAGCCTGAGCGAGAGTTCGCCCAGGTTTTCTCTTTTGCCACTGTTAGTGTCTCGCCTAGGCGAGACTAGCTCACCTGAGCGAGATAACCTCTCACCTAGGCTAGACTTTTTAGCCTGAGCGAGAGCTACTGCAGTGGTAGTGCTTCAAATATATTTTCTTTGGTAAAAATATATGTTTTAATGCATCTTTGTGCAACTTAGGCCCTGTATGATTGGAATGCTACCATTGATGTATTGTATGATTTAATTGGATGAATATAAGTTATGAGAAGATGAGGTTAAAATGGAATTTCAAGGGAAATCCAAGTGGAATTGTAGTGTGTGTAAGGATGTGAGGAATCTATAATGGTTGGTATCCTGAAACTCCAATAATCATTCAAGCTCAGATAGAGTAGAATGGATTATGTCGTGAGGAGTAGCAAGAGGTCCTCGTCGTCGGACTTGATCAAGTCTTAGACGTGGAAGGGACTTACCCTAGGAACGGTCGGGTGAATACTCCATGTGTCCAGACTCTGCAAAGTCTGGGAATCGTTACAGGTGCAAGCCACCAAGAGCTCCAACGTCCCTTACACAATCCGAATATCGAGTCGATAAAATTATGATTGAATTATATGCTATGAATGATATCTCTAATTGCGAAGTGTATTTATGTTGTTTCTTTCAGTTAGCTTACCCTTCTTGTTTGTGTCTGCTTTTGCATATTATCCTTTTGCTATGATCACCTGTGTTTGGTGGGAGCAGAGCAGAAACCAGGTGGAGATACCCCTCCTGAGTAGGAGTTGGAGCATGGCAGGGAGTGTCCGTGGTAATTAATTTTGGCTGTATGTTTTGGAGTGGTGTAGTTTAGCATCCTTTTCACCTTCTCTTACTTTATATATATCTATATATATATCTATATCTATATATATATATATATATATATATATATATATATATATATATGTAGAAGTAATAGTTCGGAGGACTGTACTAGGTTCATATACTATGTGTATATGACTGTTATCCCGACTATCTGCGATGTTTGATCGTGATATAATGTTTTGTTTGATAGTGTGAAAAACTATTAAATGGGATGTTACAATATTATTATTCTAAAAAGATTTGGAATAAAAATAAAAGTAAAAAAACCATGCGTACACACAAGGGTCATAAATTATTATAATTATTTCATAAAATTAATTAACTGCACCATATTGTGATATCAATTTTATTTATTATATTTGAAATTGCATTTACAACTTTTTTCCTTTAATAATAACATTTACAACAATATAACCTAATTTTTATGATATTTATTAATATTATCATTATCATCATCATCATCTCTACCTATAATTATAATAATAATAATTATTATTAACTATAATTATTATTATCATTATTATTATCAACTATAATTATTATGATCATTATTACTAACAACTATAAGTATTATTTTCATTATTATTAACTATTATTATTATTATTATTATTATTATTGTTGTTGTTGTTTTTATTATTATGGTTAGATACAAATTTTACTTTTACTTATCATATTTCAATTTCTTGCCTTTTTTATTTGTTTCGTTGTTCATTTATTTTAAATTTGAACAATTATTTCAATTCAAAATAACAGTTACTAAAATTAGTAAAATAATAAAACTGAAAAATAATTTGTTTATAAATAATTATTTAAATATAAAATATAATAACTAAGAGGATAAAATTAAAAAAAATACAAAAAAGGACACCAGAGATATTTATCTCTTTATATATGTAGTTGTAATTATTATTATTATTATTATTTATTTTTATCACTATGCGATATTCTTTTAGTGTTATTATTATTATTTTTATTTTTATCATTACGCGATATTATTTTTTTATTATTATTATTATTAATTATTATTATTATTATTATTATTATTGTTATTATTAATATTAATATTAATATTATTATTATTATTATTATTATTATTATAATAGTTAGACACACATCTTACATTTATTTTCTACGGGATCATATCTCAATTACTTGTAATATTTATTTATTTTGTTTTTCATTATTATTATTATTTATAGAATTGTTATTATTATTATCATTAGCTTTTTAGTATTGGTATCATTATTATTATTATTATTATTTTTTTTTTAGTATTGGTATCATTATTATTTTATTATTATTATTATTCATATAGTATTATTAATATAAGTGTTTTATCTTTTAATTATAAAAAATGTTGTTACACTAAATAATTTTGCTAGATTTTTAATCTTTTGAAATTTTTATAATTTATAATTTATATTAATATTAGTATTAGTATTTTTAATAGTTAAATAATATAATAATAATTATATTATTATTCTAAAAATATTTGGAAAAAAAATGTGCATACATGCATGGGTCAAAGACTATTATAATTATTTAGTAAAATCAATTAATTGGACTACATTCTGATATCAATTCTATTTATTATCTTTAAAACTGAAATTATTTTTGCATCACTTAAATTTACTACTTCATTACTTTAATTACATTTACAACATTTACAATAATATAACCTAATTTTCATGATATTTTATTACATAATATTTTCACTATATTATTATTTTAATATACAAAATACAACCGGTGCGGATGCGTACATGTCAGTCTACTAGTTCACGTTAAAAAAAATAATATTTTAATATATGAAATTATTGATTATATTGACATAAATCTAGCAATATAAAAAATTTAATTTAATATATTAATGAAGAATTTATAACAACTATTATGTGAATTTATATTATTTTATTTAGTTGAGTTAATTATTCCATATTCCAACATAAATAGAGTGGAATCAAAGATAATTAATTATACTTTAAAGAGTGTCTTTAGGACAAAGGTTAACATTTCCATTTTCTTAGTTATAAAGCTACTTAAAAAAAATAAGAACTATTTACAATAAAATTATAAAAAATATTTATATTTAATTTTATAATTATAATAATTATTATTATATTATCATTTAGTGTCGTAAAAAAATGTACAGTAGTTCACTAGTGTATGATAAAACCCATTGATTAAATATATTTAACAATTGATTTAATACTTTCTTACATTATACGTATTTTTAAATTTTTTAAATAATATGTATCTTTTTAAATTAAGTAGTAATATATTGAAAAATTAATGAAAATTAAATTAGATATTTTCTATTTCTTTTATAAAGTATAATAAAATAATAAAATATAAAATATAATATAATATAAAATATAATTAAAATATTTTTTATTTTTTCTTCAATTGTCTTTCGAGTTTCTAATATAATCGAATAGTAGAATAAAAGTCAATCTTATTTATGATTAAGAATGTATGTTAATCATTTCGAGTTTGGAAAATATGAATCTAATTGGTGCTAGTGTAAGAGATTTTGTATAAATATCAATTAATTGTTGTCTCGAAGGAATGGGTAGAAGAAGATAAATTGGTTTTGCCTATATGTAATATTGTACTCATCTCTTATGCTTATATGTTTTTTTTTCTTTATTGAAGAACAAAAATTTTCATTATTTATGTCCTCATTTTTTCATATCTTCTCTCCATTAAAGAAAAAAGGTAATTCTCTCTTGTTTCCCTTAATAATAAAATATTTTGTTTAATATTTATCACTATTTTTTATTTCATGACTCCTTTGTATATTTATTTTTTATGAGTATAAAATAACAAATAATATATTATGTGATTTTTCATAGCCGGTTTTTAATATTGACTTGATTATCATAATTATTTTTAGTATGTCTCTTAAATTTTTTATTAGATTATGATAAATTAATTTTTAGTCTTAAACTTCGTTTTTAAGCAGGTATATTCATGAAAGACAAAAGAATAAATTCATTTTTCAAAATTGATAATAGAGAAACTAGTAGTGAAAATGAAAACAAAATAATATAGTTGCTCATCGCATAAATGAAATGAAAGTTTGTAAAAACTTTTGAATCAATCTATACACATTAATAAGATGAAAAATGAATATTTTGTAGATAATATAATTATTTACATTGAAAAAAGAATATCTGAAAGATTTAGTTATATAATTCAATTATTGATAAGTTCAGAATATGAAAAAACACTTATTGTGTATCAATTTTTTTATAATTATAATTATATTAAATTATATATTATTTTTATTGAATTAATGATAATAATATTAAATATATAAATTTTGAATATAATATTTTAGATAAAAAATTTTGGTTAAAATCTATGAATAATTATATATATATATATATATATATAACATCCACACACGGTCGCTTTCTCTTTCCATTTTTTTAGTCAAATCATTTATGCTATATGAAAATATATTTTATATTACTGTAACATATTAACATTAATAATATTATGTTTATGTTGTAACTTAAATTTTAGTCAATTATGTAATTTTCAAAAATTCTAATTACTTCTCTTTTTCCAACAGAATATTATAAATAAGCAGGATACTTAATATATGAGTCTTGTGCCACTACTACCGACAAAGGTCAACAACCAATGTTTATGGAAAAATTTATTGCTGATTAAAAATACGTAGTTTAAAGGAAGTTATTTGAAAGGTATGCCAGATTTTGAAATAAGGTATTTCAATAGAACAATAACGAAGCATTAAGGAGTATCTATAGAAAAAGAAATTAAGTGTACGGCAGAAATTTATTTCCACCCGTGCTCATCATGTTTTTTTTTAAACAATTAAGGATCTTTAGAATTTAGAATTCTCACACGATAAAATATAATAGAGCATTAACCTTGATCCATGGAGATCCTGTAAATATGGGTTCTTCAAGTTGTAATTTTGTGTGCTCTTCAATCACCGTTTCTCAATTTATCTCTTTATCTTACTTTTCTCTTCTCACACGTTCGTGATGAGTTATTGTGAAAAGAACATTATGGCTAGAGACAGAACCCCAATCAATTTTATAAACCAACTTCTATCAAGTTGGTTTTTATTTCATCTTTATTTTATTTTATCATCACTTCCCATAATAATAACCAATAGTTCTTTAAATTTTATTAAATCACAATTAAGCCCATCATAATATTTCAAATGAGTCACTAATAGAATTAATTCGTCAATTAGTTCTAACATTCTCCCACTTGAATCATATGATGTCATAACATTCTTATGCAATAGATAGACATGTCCCTAACGCGAAAAATCATCAATAAAGGTGATGAAGTATTTCTCTTTATTGAAAGAATTTACATCAAACAGACCACATATATAAGTGTGTATGATTTTATGAAGCTGAGTGCTTCTCGTGGCTCCTTTCTTTGTGTGTTTTGTTTATTTGCCTTTAATACAATCCACACACACATTCAAATCAGTAAAATCTAAATCCAGAAGAAATTCATTCTTTACTAATCTTTGCATTCTTTCTTTGGAAATATGTCCCAAACGTTTATGCCACAAGTAAGCAGATCGTTCATCCACTAAATTACGTTTAGTGCCAACATTGTGATGCAAAGTCACAAGAGTTTCGACATATAAATTATCCAAATTCAATTTATATAAACCATCATAAAGTGTACCAGATCCAATCATAAAAGTACGCTTAAACAAACTGAAACAACCATTCACAAACTAAAAAGAGTATCCAACAACATCAAGCTTTGACAAAGAAATTAAATTCGTAGTGATACTAGGTACATAAAAAGTATCCATAAGGTATAAGTGATATCCAGTGTCGAGGATTAGACGATAAGTCCCAACCGCTTCCACTGAAACTTTCTCTTTATTGCCCATGAAGACGAACTTCTCATTTGGGTTTATGGTTCAGGTTGTAAGAAATCTCTCACATTAGAAACATGAGTCGTACATCCAGAATCAATCCACCACGTATTATGGGGAGCTTCATTTAAGTTTGATTTAAAACATACGTAAGCATTATGCTCACCTTTCTTTTCGAACCAAGCTCTACGCTTTATGCAGTCCTTCTGGAAATGTCCAGACTTCCCACAGAAATGACATTTGTCATTTTTCTTCTAGATTTTGGTTGCGGACTCGTCAATCTTCAGTGGTCCTTTACCCTTTCCATGTTTCTTAGCAACTTTCTTTCCAACAACTCCTTGATTTTTCACATACTGAATAAAGTGGCTTTCTAAGTTCTTTAGTTGGGTCTCCTCCTGAACTATCATACTGTGCAATTCATGCACATTCCACTTGTTTTTCATGGTGTTGTAGTTCATCTAGAACGGACCATACTCAGACGGTAATGAGTTTAGAATGAACTGCACGAGAAAACCTTCACCCACTGGCATTCCTAGAGACTTAAGTCTTGTTGCGATATTTTTCATCTCGATAACATGCTCATGCATAGTACGTGAACTATCAAACTTCATGGTGGTCAACGTACTCATCAGTGTCCCAATGAGAGATTTATCAGCAGTTTGGGAGCGCTCTTCCACAAATTTCATAAATTCTTCTACGTTATCGATTTTGGGGAGAACTGACTTAATATTGCTTGCTAAGCTCATTCTCATAAACATTAAGTTAAGTCTGTTTGACCTTTCCTAAGCTTTGTAATAGGCCTTCTCTTCATTGCTACTAGCAGCCGACTTTTCAACTTGAAAAACTAGATCAAGATCTAACACACCTAAGTGAAATTGGACTTGTTCACTCCAGTAAGGAAAATTCAACCCATTAAAGACTAGAACAGACGTAGCATGCGAGTGTAAAGATACCGAAACAGAGACTGCAATTAACACATGCCTAACATTAATGCTTTGAGTCATAAAACTAAACGTAAAAACAAATTCAGACATAAACAATCATTCTATGCATAATGTTCTCCTTTTGGAGATCCAATAATTCACAAACATAAACATAATGATGCTAATCATATTATAATATTATTGATAATTAAAATATGCATCAACTAGAATCATCTACTGCCTTTGGGTATATATATAACTAGTGACGCATACAAAATTATCTATATTCATGCTCATTAATTATAAGAACAATTAATCAACCTTTGGGCGATCCTAAAATGCTTTATAATTAATGAATTTCAATTAACCCATTAATCAATTATTCATAATTTAGCATCCATACTATGGGTAATTGAAATAAAAATATTAATAATTTGAAATCACAAAAACTTTAAAATTTTGGCCACTTTGATGACTAAGAAAATTTATCATACTTGATTTCAAATAAATAATTACACATTTAATTACTATAAACTTTATATAGCATCCTTATTAATTTTAATTTAACAATAACAAACATAAATATTATTGCAAATTAAAATAAAATTATTAATTATTTATATAAATAAAATAATTAACATTAATTTTATTGATAACATATAATTTTATTGATAACGTAAACCAATAAAAAAATTGTACTCGAATCCAATTAACTTAATAGGATTCCAAAACTTAATACGTAAAAGTGAAAATAACTTTTGAATTAAAAGTTATCCACGTTTGAATACCAACCGCATACCTAATAAAATGCTTGCAACAGTAACACACGAACCAGCAGTTTGCAATCCACATCAAAACCAACTTATACATGTAAGTGAAAAGCATGCACACACTACGATGAAATACATTCCATTAATTCTAAACAAAAAGGTTCATGCCCTTGATATAGCAAATGTATTATGTGAAGTTCATTCGGGATCCACAAATCAATTAATTGAGAAAAGACAAATAGCTTTTCTAATTCAATTATGCACATATTTTATTTGCAGTTAAACCACGCACGCAATTCCAATTAATGGCAGCAACGGGATGGAATTTCAGCAGCGAAATTCAATTCTCGTTTCCAACCATGGCATTCACATTCAATTTTTAAAGCGGCAGAAAACTTAAATAACCCTTAAAACTTTAATTAGGGTTCATAAAAATTGGAAACAAGCATCATAAAAAGAGAAACATCACAGGAGAATCATAAATCCTACAACTTGCTCTGATACCACATGTAAAACAATTAAGGATCTTTAGAATTTAGGATTCTCACACGATAGAACAAAATAGAGCACTAACCTTGATCCATAGAGATCCTGTGAATATGCGTTCTTCAAGTTGTAATTTTTGTGTGCTCTTCAACCACAGTTTCTCAATCTATCTCTTTGCCTTACTTTTCTCTCCTCACATGTTTGTGATGGGTTACTGTGAAAACAACATTATGGCCAGAGACAGAACCCCAATCAATTTTATAAACTAACGTCCATCAAGTCGGTTTTTTATTTTATCTTTATTTTATTTTATTATCACTTCCCATAATAGTAACCAATAGGTCTTTAAATTTTATTAAATCACAATTGGGCCCATCATAATATTTCAAATGAGTCACTAATAGAATTAATTCGTCAATTAATTCTAACATTTTTGCCTCCTGCCATGTGTTCCTCCTTGATTATTCCTTCGGGTCCCACACGTTGGTCAGGCTCTAGGTTCATTGCATTCCTTTTCCTTACAATTCTCCCGCCATCGAATTTGACCTTGTCCTCAAGGTGGAAGTGAGGATAAGCTTGAGCCAGTAGTGAGTTATCTTTCCAGATAGCATCCTCGACTAAACCATTTTCCCATTGAATCAAGAATTGTTGAACTGGCCGAGTCCTTTTGGGTATGACACGTGACTTCAAAACAACAAAAGGCTGAATAGACGGGAGATACGTCAGAGTCACAATTGGCAACAAAACACAAGGTTGATCATGCTTTCCCTAACATAACTTTAGCTGTGAAGCATGGAATACTACATGGATTCTAGCTGACTCTGGAAGGTTTAGTTTGTAAACAATCGTCCCTATTTTCTCTAGGACTTCGAAGGGACCGAAATATATCGGACCAAGTTTCTGATTTTTGTGCAATGCTAAAGAGTGTTGTTTATACGGTTGAAGTTTGACCAACACCAAGTCACCCATCTCGAAGTGCACATCATGACGTTTCATATCAACGTACTTCTTTTGAAGCACAAATTCTGTTTTTACCTTTGTGGCCTTTCTTAGTGTTCAATAGTAGTAGAGGAGCACAAATTCAAGACTAACTTAAAGATATGGAGTTGTTGTACTATGTATTTTAATGGGTAAGGAAAGTCAAGTTTTGGTTTTTTCTGCTGAAGAAAATGTTAGAGTTAAGAGACTAGACCTTGGGTCAAATGAGCTTTAAGAGGAGGATTTTGGAAAGGTAATTTTACGGCTAAAGTAAGCGTTGGCACATGAGTTTCTAAGGTGGGTGCAAAGTGACATGTGAGTGTATGTGTAAAGAACAAAAGTGTATTTGCATTCAATTATTTTAGTGGATGATTTCTTCACAAATGTAGTTGCATCACGATAAAAAAGAACAAAAATGGTTGAGTTCATGCCATCAATAACATGGACTTTGATCTTATACCAGAATCGAAGATTTAGAAATAACCCAAATAATTATACTTAGTTTCGTATAATAATAGAAATAACAAAATTTAAGAACTTATAGTAGTACTGTATAGGGATGTCAACAGGGCGGCTAGGGTACAAGTATTAGTTCCCCCGTACCCTACCCGCTAGATAAATATTTGCCATGTACCTGTATCCATATCCGTCGAGTATCCGTTATGCGGGTACCCACCTATTTTTTCATATCCGCGGGTATCCACGGGTACCCGCGAGTATTTACAAAAATATTTACAAAATAAATATTTAACAATAACTAATGCTTAGATCAACAAGCTCACTTTCTCCGATTGATTCCTGAAAAAAAAAACAAATAAAAAATCACTAACAATTTATATTGTAGTTTATTTTTGAATGAAATATTAAAGAAATTACTAACTTCATCAATGTCCACCTCTTGCAACATTGTATAAAGTTTCATGTTGTCCAATTTCAATCTAAAAGAACTTGAAAACATAAGAAGTTCATTAAAAATTTCTAACAATCACTTAATTAAAATATCTAAGTAAAAATGTTAATTTCATTACATTCCATGTTGGTCCATAATTAGTCTTGGAGACACATCAATGCCTTCACAATATCTGAAAGTAATATACTCTGAATGAAGACTCATAAC
>Ga0214544_1006826_pt1 | contig 20701 bp, 15 predicted proteins | sample CNSS3metaG_FD_160074 | JGI IMG/M metagenome (GOLD analysis project Ga0214544, IMG submission 160074) | Root nodule microbial communities from cowpea collected in UCLA plant growth center, Los Angeles, California, USA - CNSS3 | ecosystem: Host-associated > Plants > Roots > Nodule | place: USA...
GGGTAAGAATCTGACCACCATTATTGGATGAAGACTCATAATGTTGTTTACTAATATATATATATAAGGTAAAGTTTAGCGGGTACGGGTATCCACGGGTACGGATACTATGATACCCGTACCCGCCTCGTTAACATGCGAGTATCAAAAATACCCATACCCGCGGGTAGCGGGTATCCATTTTTAATATCCATTTCCTACCCGTTGCGGGTTTTATCCGCGGATACCCGCGGGTACGGATTTTTTTGACATCCCTACATGAGACCCGTTTTGTTGATAATTTTCTTCAAAAAAAGAAATAACCTATTTTTATTGATTCTGTTTCATTTATGTTTTTATTTAAAATATTGCACTTTGAAACTTTAGTAAAATATTAGAACTATTTTTAACTAAAATTACCAATTGGTATTGTAAGGCCCACTTATTTTCTGTCCTTAATGTTTAAAAGTATATCCTAATATGTTGGGCCTAAGGCTGACCCATAGGGTGCTCAAAACTCCTAAATCAGTTTTAACCCTCTCATTCTGCCCACTTTTTAGAATATTGTTCCCCCTCTTCCCTCTTAGAACTGCAACAATGAGCTCTGCTAGGGTTTAGACTCTATTCCTTGTCAAGCTAACTCAACTCCATTTTTTGTTCCAAGTAAGTTGGTTCTCGACTCATGCTTTCTATTCTTCCGCTTGTCTTTTTTCGTGGTTCCAGCTAGGGTTCCTCTGGGTAACCTACTCATTGTTCTAGTATTACTATTTTCAACTCACAAAGTTGTTCTCATATCTGTAGTGCTCAGTGTTTGGTGTTTACCGTTGTCTACTAGCCTCTGTTCAGGTAAGGGAAGCTAGGGTTTCGCGTTTTTAATTTATTTTGCTGGCTTGTGGTTCTGTTTCGTGCTTTTGGTGATTGTATGGTGTTTACAGTTGTATGAAAATATATTGTGCATTGCTCTTGAAGAATCTGTTGGCATGCGTGAACAGTGGAGGAAATATGGTAGTCTCGCCCAGGCGAGCGAGTCTCGCCCAAGCGAGAGTATCAAAAACCCTCCTTGGTGCTTGTGCGAGATGTCGCTCAGGCGACAAACTCCAGTTTTGAGCGAGAATTCGTCTTGCTCAAGCGAGGAGGTCTCGCCTAAGCGAGAAAACATGAAAGTCCCACTGTTCTACTGTTCGAGTTCTCGCCTAGGCAAAAGGAGCTCGCCTCAGCGAGAACTGGGCAGGGATGTGCTCAAGTGTTGTTTTCTTCTTTGTTTTTGGTGATGGTCACATGATTAATTGAATTGCTCTATCTAAAGCATGGATTGTGTGAATATGCATGTATTAAATGGTTTATGGGCTGGAATTGATGAGTTGGCATGATTATGCGTGTGAAACATGATTGGATGGTTGGTTGAATATAGGCATGAGATGGATATGCATGATAAATCTATGGTTGGTTTGTGAAGCATGGTTATGGTATGAGTTGGACGTAATTCCATGACCCTCTTGGTGAGTGCTCATGATGGTGCCTCATGTAATGGACGTAATTCCACGAAACTCTTAGTAAAGTTTTGTGGTGGTGCCTTAGCGTATATAATTAAGTAAGGATTCAAGTAAAGATTGCATCCTAAAGCTCTAAAGAGTTAGTTAGTCTCACGTAGAGCGTACTGACTCAAGTGGTGAGAGTAGCAAGAGGCCCTAGTCTTTGGCAGGATAATGGCCTTAGACGTTTGAAGGCTAACCTTGTGCATGGTAGGGTGAAACCCATTGGCAATGGCTCTGCAGAGCAGTAGAGACCACCGTAAGTGCAAACATCCAGTGAATCTGACTAATTATATGTATCCGGATAATTGAATCTTAGAGTCTTGCTTGTTAGCTATCACATGGTTGTTTGCTTATCTTGTTGCATGTTTATGATTTGTTTTAAGTGTTCGTGTGCCATAACATGTTAAACTGATTTATACTCTAGCTTACCTTTTCTATTTGCTTGTGTGTTTTGTGTATGATTTTCTCCTTTTGCGATGATCATCAATTTATTAATGTGAGCAGATGTAGGAATCCCTAGTGGTCACCATGGTTATGGAGACTCTATAGTGTAGCCCCCTCTTGTGTTGGATCTCATCCCTTCAAGTACTCTCTGTAGGCACTATTGCCTATGGACTTTGATCAACAATAAAACTATTACATTTCGTTTTGTTTAATTGCATCATGGTGTGCCTTAGTCTTCTCTATGAGTATTTTGGATAATTGTAAGGAGTGATTATTATACTCCGTGACATTGCTCTTTATTTTATACTCTATGTTATGTTTCATTTAATTAAACTTATTTATTAAATGGGACGCTTCATATATTTGTTTAAACTTTAATTTTAGAAAAAGAATATATTTTTAATAAAGTTGTTATAAAAGGTAAATAAAAACGTAGCTTTACTTTTTTCAAAAGCCGCTTTATAAAAAATATGATGAAAAAGAAAAATAAGAATTAATATTTTTAATTAAATAAATCATTTAAAAATAAATATTTTATTTACCATCACTACTTTTAACACAAAAAATATACAAAATATCTTATTAATACTTATATCTAATTATATTTAACTATTTTAAAGATTCAAATCTATTTATTTGGGAAGGTACCCCTGAATTTTGAAAAATTATCAATACTAGCAATAAAAAAAAATTCAAAAAAAATAAAATAAATAAATAAATAAAAATCACGAAGTGACACGTAGTATTTACTGTTCATGGTCGTTAATGATTTAAGTGATGTTAAAAAAAAGATTCAATTGAATAAAATTGACAAAAATTAAGTCTTATTTGAATACAAAATTAAAATTAAAATTTATTTAACAAAACTTTATAAAAATTGGAATCAATAAATATTTTAACTTTTTTTTTAAACGATCGCACTTTAAATAATTCTAAGATGTCTTTAAATAATTATAAGATGTCAGTAACCTTCGCAACACAACCACTATATTAGAGAGTGGCCCACCATGTAGTATTTTCCCACTAGCTCGTGCTAAAATCCACCAAGATAATGCATATTTATTCATATAGTTTAAAGTTTAATGATAATCATTGAAACTGTAAAATTAATTAGAGAAAATGAAAAGTCAACAACTTAATTTATTGTGCAGTCTCTGATGAAATAAAAGAATTAGGAACAAGCCAAAGTGTAGGTAGATAAAATATAGTCAGAAGGTCTGTGAAAAAGAAATGATATATTTGGACAAAAGTGTACTTAGACATTCTTCTGAATGATTAATCACACTGTGCTTTTTATTTTATATAGTTTAAATGAGTATATTTATGTGCATTATATCGTAGTAGATTTTGATCATATACTTATTTTATTAGTGAATTAAAATAAAAGAAATACTGGATTCTGAGTACGGATATTTGTAGAAGAGATAGCCAGACAGATTATTATCATATGCGTTAAAATAATCACTTAATTAGTTCTAAGTTAAAATATTTAAATATTGAATTTCTCAACCTTATTACTGTCTCAAGTTTACGAGATTGATCGGTTATTTTGTGTGCAATGGCGGATTTCGGTCATTACGGTGGAGTGTCCAAATTTTAGTTGAATTATTTTTTAATTTATTTTTTTGTTAAAGAGTATTAAGTTGGTCGTCTAAAAATATTAATTTGGCCGTCTAATATTTTTTACTTTCAAATTGGTTTTAATTTTTTTTTTGAAATTGATACAATTTGATATTTTTTGTTAAATTTCTTAAAGCGGAACAAAATAATTTCACCAAAATTTATATTAGGATTATGTCAATTAAACCAACAAAATAAACTATCCTTATTCACAAATTCAATTTTGATGAAAAAACATTAGTCCGATTCAAAAAACATTAGCCCCCTATGTCCACAATAAGGTCCTAAGGTCCCCTACTGTTTGTGTGGATGGATTATTATTGTTGTCTAATTTTATCCGCCAACATTGATTATGGATATTTGTAAGAGATTTGTGATGCCAAAGTTATTAGTTCAATTCAGATCGACATGTATTAAATATATAATTAATGAACGTAAACTATCACTTTACATGGACTCTTATTTATAAATTTTGTAATGGGTTATTGATTAGGGCATGTTTAATTATGATCTAATTTTCTTAATCGTGATTAGAAATCTTAATTGGTAGTTTTCCTATTTCAAGTCGTCTAGTTAGCATCAACCGATCAAATGGTTGTGATGACCGTTCGATTTGCTTACAAGTTCATACAGTTCATATCGTACAACTAATGCTCGATTTGTGACAATACTAATGGAGAAGAAATAAATAGGCCAACAATAACTTTTAGAAATAATTTCTATAATTATTTTTTAATAGTCTAAAAAAAATATTTTCAATTTTTTGAGGACTCATTTTGAGATCTTTTGAAGGACGAAGAAAATAATTTTGTTAAATTAAGGGACTGAAACAATATTTAATAAAATCAAAATGATTTATATAACTTTTCTTCTATTGAATTTTGTCATTACAATACTTTTTGGTTTTCATGTGATATGAGTCTTTTTAACTTAAAATGACTCATATTATATGCTAGTTAATGTTACATATCTAACTCAATGATGGATAGGATGTTGGGCTCGTTCTTTGTGAGAAACTATGGTACATATTGAGTATATATTCTGTTTATCTGTTTATTAGATTTGTTGGCATAATTCACATTATGTGCAATAATTGAGTAGAGTTGTGCATAATCTATCAAAAAATATTTATCATATTTTAATATTTAAGTTAGATATTATTCTTTTATTTTTATTTATTTTGTTATTTTTTGGGTCCTTACATACTTTTGTAAATTAGTTCTTTTGTATGTATTTAACATTGATTGATTGTTATAGTTCTTTTGAAACTTAGATGATAATTTACTTTTATGTTTCCTTATTCATAAAAAGTTTAACTTTGATATATGTATTTTAATGTGGATATAATAAATTGTGAAATATTAAAACAAAATTATTAGGGTTAAATAGTCATTAGGTCCTAATTTTGGTTAACTTTTTTCAATTTGGTCCTAGTTTAGGATTTGTTTTCAATTTGGTCCTAACTTTTGTAAATTTCATTCAATTAGATAATTTTCCTTAACTCCATCTAAATAGTTAACGGAACAGTGTCTAGCGTGGTTCATTTCTGTGACGTGGAGCACTATTGAATGACGTGGTCGTTATTTTACTATGCTTGTCTCCTCAGTGCAATATCATCTTCCCAACAAGAGGTTGAGTCATAGACTTTGAACAAAAGATTAGAGAGTTCATCGAAGACTAACACAATCTTGTATGAGATTTGATCTCTAAGAGTTGTACTCATCACAACGAGATTGAGAGGATGGTTTTCTGAGGGGAAATGTAATGGAGGGAGTTCAGTGCAGGATCCTGTGACTGGACTGCATACAACAAAGTTTCCTAAGAGTTTACGGTAGAAAACCAGGCCACCAAATGCTACAACATGCATGTAGTTTATGTTAGAGTCTTCGAGAGGAAGACGCAAGTGATTGAGTTTTTTTCCAACTGTTTTCAGTAGTGTCAAAGACAATAGAGTGGTTGAGGTTGGGAGAAACCATTAGAAACCATGGATCTCTTGAGGAAATGTGTGAGTAGGCAAGCTTGGAACTCATAGAAGCAATAGTTGATTTCCATCTCTTGTAGACAAAAGTAAGGCGGAAAGAAGGAGGAAGTTGGTAACCATGAAAGGATCCTCTCTAAGAGATCTTCATTAAGGTCATCCAGAGAAAAACCGTTTAAGTGTGAATTGTCTCCATTTTCTGGAGACTTTCTTTTCAAACCGTGTTCCATTGGCCACTTATTTCACTTTAATAGCTTTTATCAATCATAAACACCAATTGATGTGAATTAAGACTTTCAACTTAAATGGGTAACGACAAAAATTGTTTATCTGCACCCAAAAAGATCAAAACTTTCCCTTTCTTTCTCCAACCCCGTGAATTCACAAGACTCGTTCTTCAATTTTGGTAGAAACCCGTCCCGCACCCATGAAAAGCTATTAAAAAAAAAAACTGACAAGCTATAGTTTAGAAGCAAACATGAAACTAGAGACTTCAAAATCCAAAGCAATTTACTTCTTTTCCCTTTCTCGACTAACCTTATTACTAGAAATCAACGCACAAGATAAGAAAACATAGAAACAATTACTCGAGACAAAAGGGGTTTGATTTCATGAGAAGAAGTGGTGAGTAAGCAGATAAACAAGAATTTCAATAGAACGCAACAATCTTTCTCGTAGAACAACAATCTTTTGCGTAGAACAACAATCTTTGATGGAAGTGAATGCACTGTCTTCTCACATATCCAATTTACAGAAATCCCTAATTCTTAATGAATCCCTAAACCCAATTCGACAAATTTGTAATCCTAAACCTATCTTATTAAAATTAAAAAGGGTAGCACAATAACATAACGGTCACGTCATTCAACAGTGTTCCACGTCAAAAAAATGAACCACGATGGACATTATTCCGTTAACTATTTAGACGGAGTTAAGAAAAATGATCTAATTGAATGAAATTTATGAAAGTTAGGACCAAACTTAAAACAAATCCTAAACTAGAACCAAATTAAAAAAAGTTAACCAAAATTAGGATCAAATGACTATTTAAGCCAAATTATTATTATAACATTTCATTCTTTAAATTTTGTTTAGGTTGAGTGGTATGCATACACGGCAAGTCAATCATTATGCGGGATGAACTATAGTAAAACTAGTTTACAATTCGTGTGTATTTTTGGACCTAATATAACACTGTGCAAATTGGGACGAGATCACTCGTGTTTACTTACACTTATTTTCAAAACAAAACAAAAAATGAATTATAAGAAATTTTCAAAAAGTTATTATAAGGAAAGAAATTTATCAAAAATCAGTTTTTCTCTGAGAAACAATAATGTTATCGCATCTGCATTGTTAGCGATACGATAGAGAAATTTTGAAGCACTCAATTATGACTTTTTGATGTATTACTTATCACACTCGTGACTAATATTGTGATATTTGTTGGGTTTCTGGTTTTTGGTCTAAATGGTCTTAATTGAAAATTCTTATTTTTCAAATTTATTAAGCAGAATCACAAATTTTTTTTTAGAAAATTTAGAAAATATGGGTAGCTATGGAAATATAATTTGTGTTTCACAACCGTAACCTAACTTGCACTCCTTGAGGATCAAAAGTCCATTTGAAATCTCAATTATGGCATATACTTTTGGTCTTTCCTTTGTGATTAAATTGTAGTTAAGTACTTTTATTCGATGAGCTTTTCAACCCAAGAAACGCTTTGGTTTAGAAGCTTAGTAGTATCGTGATGGTAGAAAAGCTAAGTAGGAATCAAATGAGGGATTCATTTGGGGTCACTTTTAGAATTTGGAATTTCTTGCACCGACAATTTTCTCTCTTTTCAGCATTTCAATTATTGGATGGTTTTGTATTTATTTACCATTTGCTTTGCAACTCTCTTTACTTGGTTGATGTTTCAATGGTGATTGTCAAATTCAAGTTCTAAAGTTTGTGGTTAGGATTTAAATTTTGATTTGTTTATACGAATTTGGTTATCCTTCATTTTCTTTCCCATTATATATGGTTTTGTGATCTTTGAATGGGATTATGTGTATAAATTTTTTGAATGGGGGACTTTTCATCCTTAAAGTCCTAATAGACGCAAAGACTCCATTATGTTTATGTCCAATAATGAATATGTATTACAATCATAATTTAAGATAACCAAATGGATAAATAGTTTACATAATTAAATAGATAAAGATACATGTTATTATAGGTAACTTTTATAGGTAAACATCGTTTATTTCGCTCATATGATAATTTTTATAGGTAACTTTGTTTATTGAGTATTTAGAGTTAATCTTGTATAAAGTTTTCTTAGACGCATTTCCTAAGACACTTTTATCAAATACTATGTGATAGAGGACTATTCATGGAAAATATACGAGAAGAATTATAAGAGGAACTATGGCAATTCAAAAGACCTATGATATGGTCAAATAGTCAAAGGACGGAAGAACAAATATTTTCAAGACTCATGATGATACAAGAAGCTAAAAGAACCAAGAATATGAAGATCATACCTTATAGTTCTTCTAGAATAAAATTGTGAATTATATGGTTCCTAGGTGAACCCTTATCGCTAGACAAACGAATTTTCCGAGAAATTTGGGTTGATTAGTGGAATATTAGATAAATAATTTTAGTAGGGTTGATTAGTGGAATATTAGAGAAATTTGGGTGGCTGCTAGGGAGAGACTTTTGAGAGCACCAAAATGTTGCCTAAGAAGAACTAGAGGGCTAGGAAGAGTTCCCATTGGTAGAGGAAAAGGCTAGGGCAATTTCTGAGGAAGAAGGAACGCTAGGAATGTGTTTAGAATGGAAAATTCCAGGTAAAAGGAGTTGTACTACATGTTTTAATTTATAAATTATGTGTTTTTCATGGTGTTCTGAAGCATGGGTGCCTTTTTCATTTGTGTTTTTCGCTGGATCGCTTTTTCTGGGTTCTGCCCAAAAATCGCTAGGCGGTGTTCATAGCTCGCCAATTGATGGATGAAGCTTGTGTTAGTTTTGAAATGGTGATTTAAGCCAAGAAGGGGGTTGAATTGGCTTTATAAAACTTTTTCGAAAGCTTAAATCTCTTTTCAATTGAATCAAATAGACTGGAAAGTTAGGATGTAAAAGTAGTAAACTAGTACACTTTTAATCGATTAAAAAATCAAGCACCAAACTAATTTGTTCTTGAGCTATGAAACAGTCGATTAAAAAGACAAATCAGTCGGCTAAAATACTGGAGATTTATGCAGAATGCAGAATTCAAAAATTCAACTCAAACAACAATCTTTTACATCCAAGACTTGTTTCAATCAATATTTTTAACAAGTATACAACCTCAGATTACACAAGAACGCATTAAATCACACTAAAGATCGAATTGCTTGGTTTTCTTCAGTTTTTAAAGAGATTCAAAGTGAATGAGATGAAGGAGAGAGAATTGCACAATTGCTTTTATACTGGTTCACTCAATCAAAGAGTTACATCTAGTTTACCAGGACAACCTGAGCCTGGTTTCCATTATATTTAAAAGTTTTACAAATCACACGCCAAGATTACACTTTTGACTCACACAAAAATCTAGACACACACCCTACAAGAATCACACTTACAGACCTGAAATCACATCAAGCAAACCAACCAGAGGCACAAGAACATCCAAACCTGATGGTGGTTGTCCCTAGCCAGCCATACATGTGTTCTTCAAGCTACTCACAAGCCAAAATGCCTCTAAGGTCAACCAAGATCTTCAAACCACGAGTTGCTGTTGGTATCGCGCAGCGGAATGTTTGGGCGTGTGGACAAAAACCAAGAGGAGGGTGAATTGGGTTCTTAATAAAAATTGTGCTTTTAATATTTTCCCTTTTAATATCAAAGATCAATTAAAATTCTTTCCTTTATTTTCTAATAAACACAATAAAATAAAGAGAGTAGAGAGGAAGATTGAACACAAGTATTTATTTTAGTGATTTAGTTAATCTCGTTTTTGAAAGATTAACAACTGGACGTAGGGTCTTTTGATCCGAACCAGTATAAATACTTGTGTTCAATCTTCCTCTCTACTCTCTTTATTTTATTGTGTTTATTAGAAAATAAAGGAAAGAATTTTAATTGATCTTTGATATTAAAAGGGAAAATATTAAAAGCACAATTTTTATTAAGAACCCAATTCACCCTCCTCTTGGTTTTTGTCCACACGCCCAAACATTCCGCTGCGCGATACCAACAGTTGCAACTGTGTATTGTAGAGAGAGAGAGTTTTCCAGAGAAGAATGACAAAGTTTCGTGCTCAAAAACTCAGATTCGCACCTCTACTCTCGAAAACACAACTTATATAGTCTGGTTTAAGTGAAAACAATCGATTGAATTTTTCGTATAGTCAACTGATTTCACTTGACTTAAGTGAAATCAATCGATTGAAAAATAATTCAACTGACTGAATGCATTCATACCAGAAACTATATACATCAAGCCTTTTAACCTATTAAAATCCATTTTAACAGATTAAAAGAGACACATTAAGGCACACAAGACATCTAACCTATGTCATATAGCCTACCAACATGATATAACACTAAAACATTACATTTAACATCTTATTTTCATATTTAATACACTAAAACTTAATCTTCAAGTGGATCTTCATCAATCTTCATCAAACACCTATGATCTTCATGCACATGGCTTTATCAATTCTTTGCTTCAAGCTTGTTTGTGCCAACAATCTCCCCCTAAATTGATGAAGCCAACATCCTCAAGTTGAATTGATGAGCTAAAATCCATGGAGAAACCTGAAAAAGCTTTTGCATACAAGATACCAATATTCCAAAGATACAACCAAGAAAAAGCACACATGCATACATATATATCACATATGCATATGCTCCCCCTATCACTAATAATATGATTTAACTTCAGATTTGAGAATAAGTTTGTAGTATTATATGATTCTTGCAGATTTATTTTAGGTTTTCCAGTTTGAACACAATTTTGTTCATTTTTTTAAATTTTCTCCCCCTTTGGATTCATCAAATGAAAGTAAATACATAGATCATTTTGGAAAGATGAAATTTTCATTAATACAGTAACATAGGATGGTATCAGGGCAACTGATATGCAATACAAACAGAGCAAAATAAAACCAAAAATGAAAAATACATCATGAAGTTGAGACTGATATAATCAGTCGATTGAAATAGCAAAATAATTGATTAAAAAACTGGAACAGACAGACAAACACACAAAATACAGCACGAAAATACAATGCATGACCTATGAGCCATCCCCTTCACTCATTCCTAGGGTTGTCTCTGTTGTAGACATTGGAGAGGAGGTCATGAACATTGTGGAGTTGATCATCCGAGTTTTGGAACCTAGTTGTGCAGTATGCATGATGTGCATTTTGTGCCATGTTGAGATCTTGGAGTTGGTTGAGAACCATTCTCTCAAACTGGGAGTATGTAGATCTAGTATTTTTAGGAGGGTTATAAATTTCAATTGCCATGGGCCGTGGTTCACCTTCCTCTTGGTTTCCTCCACTAGTTCCCGCTTCATGGTCATTTGCTCCAACTTCAATATTTGCACCATGATCTCTTTCAACCAACCAAGTGTTGCCTATCTTGGTGAATCCCATCTTGTGCATATTCATTGTAGAAACATGATTTAGAAGACCAGTGGACTCTTCAAGCTCTCCTTCCACATCCACACCAAAGTGCTCAATGAACTTGGAGATGAGCACCACATATGGAAGCTTGAAATCCATGAGTCTCTTTGCCTTCATCATGTGGTCACGAATGGTGTATGTCTAGTCTACCATCACACCATTTTGAATGAAGTACATCACCACAAGATCACCTTCATTCAAGGTTGCATGATTACTCCCCCTAGGCATGATGATCTTGGTCACCACCATAGCTAGCAACCTTTCCTCCACATGAAGCCTTCCCACATGGAAATTTCTAGTTTGCTCACCTTGATTACACACACATTGGTTGAAGTATTGCACTTTGTTGAATTCATCCACTGCACTAGTTTTACCCTTGCGAACTTGCACACCTCTTTGCCTTAGGCCCACCACATCCTTCCATGTTTGCCTAGTGATTTCCATCTCCACACCTTTGACACTTGTTTTGAGAATGTCATTGCTGAACTTGAGATTAACATAGAACACCTTCACCAAATTGGGATACATCTTGCCCGAAAGTTCAAAGAATGTCTTCAATTTTTTAGCTTTGAGATGCTGCTCAAGGGAGCCAAAGTTCTCTGCCCTCAGCCATGACATCTGTAACGTCCCATTTAAGTGATAAAATAATTAAATGAAAACATTACACAAAATAATATAAGAAGCTAAGTCAAGGAGTATAACGTCGCTTCTATAAGTATCCAAAGTACTTTAAAGGAAAGTAATCAAGGACATATCATGATGCTGATACAAAACAAGGTAAAGGGTCTAAAGTATTCAAAATACAGGGCCAAGATAATGCGGTACATGGGCCAAGCCCTAAAGGAAGACACAAAAGCGGAATCCAACTCAAAGCTATGCAGCGGAATCACCATTTCCTTGTTGACCACAAGGATTTCTCCCATCTGCTCACATCAATAAATTGATGATCATCGCAAAAAGAGAAGACCACACACATAACAATCAAACAAGCAAAGGGTAAGTTAGAGTAGAAAATAGTTTATCATATAGTTACATACACTTTCATAATCCAAAATACATATGTCAACCAATCATGTTATGACATGCACACAATGCACTAAGATTGAAGACACGACTCATCCGGATACATACAATTAGTCGGATTCAGCGGATGCTTACACTTATGGTGGCCTTTACCCCTCTACCGAGCTATTTGTTACCGTGTTTCATCCCCCACGCACAAGGTTAACCTTAAAGTGTTTCAGGCCTCCTACTACTCTCACCACTTGAATCAGTACGCTCTATGTGAGACTAACTAACTCTTTAGAGTGTCAGGATGCAATCCTTACCTTGAATCCTTACTAAATTATATAAATGAGGCACCACCATGAACTCCCACTAACAGGGGTCATGGAATTACGTCCTGACCAAATGAGGCACCACCATGAGATCTCACCTAGAGATTCATAGAATTACACCCTGACCAAATGAGGAACCACCACAAAACTATCATGGAATTACGTCCTAACCATACCAACATCATGTTCCATCAATCAATATCACATTATTGCTCATACCAATTCCATGTCACATTTATAACCAACCATCCCATACTCATCACATGCTAAGATCATGACAAACTCATCATTCACAACCCATAAGCCATTTTACTCATACATATTCACTCATCTCATGCTTTAACATAGCAATCCAACTTAACAACACATTATGCAAACAATTTTGTGATTTTAGAAATAAAACTGCAGCTTGTGTAAAGCTCCAAAAATTTTGTATTTATATTCAAATTTAATATGATTGAATCAAGAACCAAATGAAACAAGAACCAACTTAATTGAATAATTATAAAGAAAGTTATGCACCAAACAAGCAACAAAGGTCAATGTTGTCAACAACCAAACTACAGTGATCTTGCGATAAACATTGCTCTCGCTACAGAGCTCCGATTCAAGATCTGACCAGTCAAAGTCAAGAAATATGTGTTAAGGGTCAAATTTTAAAATTTTAGCTCAATCCAACGGTTAACATAGTAGGAACCTTCATTTTACAAAAATTATGCAGTGTAAAAAAAAGAGTAGCGCCACATCAATCAAACATACTCGCACACCATACATTTTTATTCGACCAATAACCTCATTCAAGCATCACAACCATACAAACAAACCAAAAATTGGCAAAATAACTTTAAAAACATAAACTCTCGCTTCCCTTACATGGAAAAAGCTAGCAGAATATCCTGACACCCAAGCTAGTGATTACTACCGACCACGAAGCAGATTCACGAGCTGTAAAATAGTGGAATAGATTCAAAATGAGTTACCATGGTGAACCCTAGTTAGAATCATGATGACAGAGCTAGGAATGAAAAAGGTATGGTGGAGAATAGACTTACATGAACTAAAGAATGGAGTTGAGCTAACGTAAAGAAGGGTAAGACCCAAACCCTAACAGAGCTTCTGTGGAGTAAAAAGGGAAGAGTGAGAGCACTGAATTTGTCAAGTGAGTGCAAAATGAGGGACCTTGGCTGCTTTAGGGGCCTTGGCACCCTATGGGCCAACCTTTAGGCCCAACTGATTAGGGACAACCCTTAAAAATAAGAGTAGAAAGTAATTGAGCCTTACAACATGTGAATCACCTTAGGAAGGATTATTTGCTTCTTATTGATTTCAATCAAGAAGGTATGAGTTCTGTCTTTATGGCCTTCAAAACATACTTCAAGGCTTCCATGATTCAAGGCATTAGGAGAGGGTTAAGTAGGTGGGCTAAAGCTTTCATCATCTGAGGGGGTTGTTTGTTGTCTTCTAGGCATGGTGAATTGTAAGTTTGGCTCTTACTAGCATATGAGAATGCCAATGCATGATGCTTATGTAAGTATTTATAGAATCAGCTTGTTGATTTTCAAAATCAATTAATTAATTTGTACAAATTTTCTGGTTTCAATGCAGTATAGGAAATCACAACCAATTAAATGTGAGGGAATCTGTATCAGAGTATGCAGTGATGTGTTTCCCATGCATTTTATGAACAATCCACTCACAAATAGTTTCACATCTAACGCATGCACATTGGAAATCATGTAATTAAAGCACTTTATGGTCAATGCAATCTGAAAAGTTGATTTTAGCTTATGTAATAACTGTTACATTTTACTACTACAGTCCAAAAATAGTCATGTGATGGATACTTTGACAAGGTCAATCAATTAAAATCAATTCAAGCAAATCCACATCAACATAAGTGATTTTAACATGTAGAAATACAGAGTCAGTCGACTAAAACTGTACCAGGAAACTGATTTTTGGTGCAGTGGCAGTTTTAAGTGAAATCTATGTGTTAAATTTATAGTTTTAGTGACTAAAAATTTCAAATCACATTAAATTCACACCAGACGAATTTAAATGAAATATATGTGCTATTTTTTGTGAGAATTAACAGATTGAAACAATTCCAGAACACAAATTATGCAGATTTTGACAATTTAAGTGAAATCTATCTGTTGAATTTGCAAATTTAACTAACTGAAATTCTGGCAATTTTCAAATTATGCAGATTTTACCACTTTAAATGCAGCACACACATGATCTAATAAGATTAACAAGACAAACAGATATCAACATACATTTTTCATGTCAAGAATACCTAATTCAGTTCTAAGCTTATTTCAGTTTTCACAAACATGATTTCAAATATCACCTTTTTGAATATAATCTCTTATGAAATGATGCCTGATTTCAATGTGTTTAGTTTTAGAATGCTGAATTGTATTCTTAGTTAGGTTGATTACACTTGTATTGTCACAATAAAGAGGTACCTTTTCCAACTTTACACCATAATCCATAAGTTGATGCTTCAACCATATGCTTTGAGCACATGCATGTTAAGTTGCTATATACTCAGCCTCAGTTGTAGAGAGTGCTACACATGCTTGCTTCCTGCTATTCCATGAGATTAGGCTTGATCCAAGTATATGGCATGTACCACTTGTGCTTTTCCTATCTAATTTGCATCCTGCATAGTCAGAATCTGAAAAACCACTAAGAACAATGTTAGATTCATTAGGATACCATAATCCAACATTAGTTGTCCCTTTTAGATACTTGAGAATCCTTGTTGCAGCTTTGAAGTGCGATTCCTATGGATTGGATTGAAACCTTGCACACAAGCAAACATCAAATTGTATATCCTGTCTACTAGCGGTTAGATATAGCAAGGAACCAATTAACCCTTTATATTTGGTTTAATCAACTTGTTGTCCAGTTTCATCTGCATCCATAAGGCAATTTGTAGGAATTGGAGTGACAGCCTCTTTGCAGTCCTCCATTTTGAACTTTTTCAGTAGGTTAAAACAATATTTTGACTGGCTTAAAAATGTCCCATGCTTGAGTTGCTTCACTTGCAGCCCTGTGAAGTAGGTTAGCTCACCCATCATAGACATCTCAAGTTCTCCCTGCATAGCTGCAACAAACTCTTCACACGTGGAGTTCTTATTTGATCCAAAGACTATATCATCTACATATACTTGAACAAGTATTACATCACTTGCATTCTTTCTAATGAAAAGTGTTTTATCTACAACACCTCTAACATATCCTTTAGATAAAATAAAGTTGCTTAACCTCTCATACCACTGTCATGGTACTTGTTTCAAACCATATAAATCCTTTTTCAGCTTGACAACATGATTAGATAGGGGTAATCTTCAAAACTAGGGGGTTGTGTTACATACACTTCTTCATTTAGGAAACCATTCAAAAATGCACTTTTCACATCCATTTGGGAAAGTTTGAAATTCCATATACAAGCATATGCTAACAATAAACTCACAGCTTCTAGCCTAGGTACAGGTGCATATGTTTCATCAAAATCAATGCCTTCCTCTTGATTATAACCTTTAGCAACTAGCCTAGCCTTATTCCTAACAATGTTACCAATTTCATCCATTTTATTCCTAAACACTCATTTTGTACCAATCACATTCATTACCTCAGTTTTAGGAACAAGAGACCACACATCATTCCTAGTGAATTGATTAAGTTCATCTTGTATAGCAACAACCCAATTACTATCACATAATGCATCATTTACATTCTTACGTTGAATTTGAGAAACAAAGGCAACATGTTAAAAGAATACAAGCTTACGTCTTGTTGATACTCCATGTTCTATGTCACCAATTATGTTGTCCTTTGATAACCCCCTGGGTTCAGTCCACTCCTTGGGTAAGTTGTTGTCTGTAGCTTTTTTTTAGCTGACTGAATTTCCTTTTCCACTGGCTGATTTTCTACAGTAGATTCCAGTTTTGCAGCAGTTTGCTTTTCTTGCAATATATCTTCTTCATCTGCAATCACCAGTGCAGTAAGGGCTTTCTGCCCCGGTTATTTTCCACATTTTGCCTCGGGTCTGGAACCGAGACATATTGGGGCGAGGCCAAAATGTACACCTTTTGGCCTCGGTTATCACCCGAAGCCATAGACCCAGTTTTATGCCTCGGTTGTTTTAAAACCGGTGCCATATACACAGTTTTCTGCCTCGGGTCAGATAGGACTGAGGCCATAGGTGAAAAATATTTTTTTTTTTAATTCAAATTTTCGCAGACTTTTTGACCTCGGTTATGGTTAGAACCGAGGCCATATGTGAGTTTTTTGCCTCGGTCTTGGTAAGAACCGAGGCATATTCCGCTGCTTTTTTCTTAAATAAGTTTTCTATTTTATATATATTCCCGCATTCATATATTTTTCAGACCTGCACATATTTTTTAGACAACAGCACAATCATAACAGAATATTTTCTCAAACATCCATAATCCAAAAACATTTAAAAGATAATTGAAATGTACACAATCAAAATACATATATCCTAATCAATACTATTGTACATTTGAATTATGAATTTTGCACATGCTATCCTACCAAACTTTATGGACTTCGCGGGAATTGGCAAAGGACTCTTGAATGTCTGCAAAATAAGACATTAAGTTAGTATATAGAAAGACAACTTTAGTATACCAAACTTTAGAATATTGCAAAGTAATTGTTTTAATTCAAAAATATATTACTGTGCCCCAATTAGTTGTAATACGAGCACGCACAATTATTGTCATCCATTGCATTATATAGTAACCGCACTCATATGAGCCGGTTTGTCTATTACATTACATTATATCAACAACATTAAAATCAATTAATGAAGAAAATCAAATCAAAAAATTATAAATATATGGATAGAAATATCAAACCTGGAGGGAACACCATGCAAGACATTTTGCCTTAGTCGTTGATCTCCCTGACAACATGTTATGTCCAATAATTGAACTATGATAAAGGGAATAAGTTAGGATACTTTTATATAACATGTCATTTTCATAAGATTGAGATTAGGTTTCTTACCAATCTATCACTTGTCTAAGATGGTTGCGGGGAGGGCGGTGCAAAGAGCAAAACCACACAGCAAGGTTCTCCCTTAGGAAAACCACAAGTAATTGCCAATGATGTCTGAGAAGAAAATAAATTTATTGTTATGCATTAAAATGATAGATTATATTCATAAGTTAACAAAAATGACTTACCCAGCAAGATAAGGGACAAAATAAATTTCTTTTCCGCGTTGAAAGCATCCAGTGACATATGATTGGATGTCATCAAACTTGTTGCCTTCATGAGTGAGTTGGGGGTCTACAAACCCATATACATCATTCAGTCCCATAGTTTCAGTGACACCAGACAAATACCTAAACATAAAATTGATTTGATATAAGTAAATAGATAAATATATCATATAACTATATATAATGATTGAAAGACTTACATCATCCATAACTGAATAATGGTAATATTCAGTTCCTCTTGTCCACGTACAAGCTCCAAGACATCTTGGGAATGCAAGTAAAGTGGGATGTCAAGATCTCTCCCAAAAATGTTAGCATCCCAAGGAACCTGCATCGGGTTATCAGCTATGATTTCTACAAGTTGGAGCAATGCACCAAGAGGATCGTCCAAAGAGAGAAGAATCTTCTTTGATTGAGGTTTTTCCTATATTGATGCAATTTCAGTTAAAATGGAATATAATTTAAGTTTGAATATAATAAACATGTAAACTTAAAAATGTAGTATATTTGTGGGTTTAAGAGTTTGTACCGGGGGGTCAGTATCAACCAAATCTCTAGGCCAGGCGAGGAAACACTGGAATGCCTGTGCCACAGTATACACCTCATCTGTTGGCACAGGAACTAAAGCATGCGGCATGAGAACCTCCTCTACCGTGACCTTAACCTCATCCTCTGATAACTCCATGCCATGAAGAACTGTGGCTGCCTCAAATACTTTTCCACGAGCCACTAGTGTCTTCTCTGTACCATCCCAAATATATAGCTGACATGGATGAGTGTCATCCATGTCATCCCCGGGTGGAGCTGAACAACTCCCCTTTCCGCTTCTACCTGTTACAGTCAACGATTTATTAATGTTATTCAATTACTTTATTAAATATCATTTATTCAATTCATAACTTATAGAAAACAAATTTACCCGTGGGAGGCACAAATGGGTCTAGTTCTGGCGGAGGATCCACTGGCGAACGAATGCCATAATGCTCAAATTGGCGCATAAGTTCTTCTCTCACCTGCGTCGTGATCATTTCTTTCATTCTTTGTTCATAATCAGCACCATGACTGCATGAAGACTGACGAGAGGAGGAACCGAAAAATTGGCGTATGCCGACTCCTGATCCAGCACTACGCACAAGTCTAGGGTGCTCAGGTCGTCCAATTGTAGCAGCAAGTATGTCATGACGACCTTCTGGAATGAATCCTCCTTGGGAGGTCTGCTCAACCAACGAATCCTACAATGTAACAAAAAAATTTATAAAAAAAATACAATATAAAACATGAACGAGCTATTTAGATAAGAATTGTATCTTACAATTTTCTCAGAGATTTCTCGTGCAGATTCAGAAGTGTAGTTGCCCGATGAGCGTAAACGGGCTAACTTCCACCTTTGATGACGTGATGGTGGTGAAGGAGGCTCAGTATCTTCACCCTCAGAAGGTGGGGGCCTATATTTTTTCTTTTCTGTCATTATCTTCTCTTCAAGTTTTCTATACCCACCATGAGATAATATGTGCGGGTTTTTATTTTGAGCACTTATGCTTTGAGCCTTTTTTCTCTTTACCTGTAACATATAAAACCCACTTTATGAATTAGTTAAAATTTTGCATAATTATCAATTGTGCTATTGATGATTTCAAATAAACATACCTGTCATCCCTCAGATGTCCGAAGCTCAAGAAACTGACGCCATGTGTCTTCATCAATCCAAGTGTATTTCAACAATGGATTCTCATTCCTTTTATGTCCAAAGACATACCTAGACGTCAACTTGGTCTTAAAACCACAAAATTTCTCAGCCACCGATGACAAACATTTTTGTTTAAGCGTCGCCACATTTGGAATATCAAATGTTAGCTGCAATATAGAAAATGTCATCAACAATATTTATCATATTATCAACAAAATCAAAGTATAATGATAATAACATTAATATTAGTTACCAATATATCCTGCCATATCATTTCCCGATCAGCTTCAATGACATGATCAAAAGATGGCGTAAGGATTGATATTCTCTCTCGTGCCAACATTCCTAAATAGCTTTTGAAGACGTCCCCAGAACGACCACTAGGCTCACCAATGTCGACGTTAATATCAATATGTGTTTTCTGACCTTTAACTCTTCTAATTAAGGGCTCTCTCAATCTAGTGGCTCCTCTGGTGGGTCTCTTAGCAGGTGCTTCATCCTCTGATGAAGTATAATGTTCAGCCATGTATCTATGAAATGAAAACATAAAAAACCATTAATAAGCAACATATAAAATAATATATAAAACATTATTTAACAAAACACCTAAATTTTAACAAGAACATGAAATTCGTACATAAAGTTATTTGATTGGTCATATGTATATTCCTTCATCGGGATCTTCTTGAATTGCATGTACATCATCAACTAGATGGATTTCATTAACGATTGTCGTTCCTCTAAATGGGTGGGCGACAACAATATTAAGATCACTCATATTCTCTTCATTAGGATCAATCTGTTTTTTTCCATGAAGAGCGACAAACCAATGTTCAGTTGCACGATCTTTAACATAGAAAACCTGAGATGCTTGTTGTGCCATGATAAATGGCTCGTCTCGATAACCCACCTTTCGAAAATCCACTAGAGTCATTCCTGATTCATCTATTTTGACACCACTCTTACTGTCAATCCATTTACATTTGAACAGTGGAATAGTAAACATGGTATAATCAACCTCCCATGTCTCTTGTATTACACCATAGTATGTCATTGATCGTACTACGAGATTTTGATCTTTAGATGTAGAAAATTGTAGCGACTCAGCTTCAAGACTGACTCCACTATTTTGTACTGTGCTTTTATCATCAAGAGACTTTGTATAGAATGTGCAATTATTGATTTCATAACCTGT
>Ga0214544_1006827_pt1 | contig 20699 bp, 11 predicted proteins | sample CNSS3metaG_FD_160074 | JGI IMG/M metagenome (GOLD analysis project Ga0214544, IMG submission 160074) | Root nodule microbial communities from cowpea collected in UCLA plant growth center, Los Angeles, California, USA - CNSS3 | ecosystem: Host-associated > Plants > Roots > Nodule | place: USA...
AATGGAGAAGAGTTTTATTGCTTAATATACATGAGAGTGAAGTAGGTGAAGTCTAACTCCAACAATATCAATCCATTGCATTTCTAGTCTTTACCATTTTCTAGAGTCTTCAAATATCCAAGTTCAAATTTACTTGTTTATGAAATATTTACTTACGTGCATACAAAAACCCAAATTATGAATTTATTCATTAGTTTAAATTAGTCACTAATTACACAATTATTTAGTATACACGAGTCTCTTGGGAAACGATATCCCGGTCTTATCGGTTACTACTTGTGCAACTTGGTACACTTGCCAAAGGCTTAACAAGTTTTATGTGGCCGCAGTTTATGCAAATGGAGAAATGAAATAATGTGAAGACGGTGTACACTTCCAAGGTCCAACTCCAAGTCTATTATGAATCCCATATAATAGCACATTATAGAGCCTGAAGGAGGAAGTTTGCAAATGTGTGCACATACTGTGTAACATCCCGGCCGAATATTACGAATTTAATTAATAAAATAAGGAAATAATAATTTAGTGTCAATTAATAAAACTTCATTTCCTAAAAACATGGGAGATTTTGAACTTTTATTACTTTCAATAATAAACCAAAATCCATCAGTATAAGTAAGATCGTAATTATCCAAAAGTTCAGTAATATCCATAATTACAATTTATTTGAAATCATAAAACTACATATAAGCTCTAATAAAAACCTCCCAAGATTAACCCCGCTCCGGCTCTACGCCTCACCAGTCCCACCTGCAACATCATTTGCTCACGTATACCACGTATACGATCATCGCTACACACAAGCAGATAGGGTGAGCTAACAAAATAAACATATATATATATATATACACAATACATTTATATATACATACATATATATATATATATATATATATATATCACACAATCACATCAAAGGAATTCCATCCTTTGATTCCATACCACATGGTCACAACCATGTTAACCGTGTTCTACGTCTTCTAGTGACTACCCCAAGATGTCTTGCTCCCATACCTATCGGCCACAACCGATAGAGCACGTACGGGAAACCATGTTATGGATCACACACCGTAACACCAGGTGAAGTTCCTAAATACGAACATAGTTCGTAACGTCCCAAGACTACCAAACTCGCCAGCTAATTACTGAGGAGCGCAATCCATCTGGACCCATCTGTACTGGCCGCAACCAGCATACTCACACCGACAACACTCGCAAACCCGAGCTCAACTCAAGGGTTCCTCGTGTTCATCTGCCATCCCGAGCTCAACTCGAGGGATGTCATTCTGAGCCACACTCGAGGAATGCCACGTGCTTAACCCCTATCCCGAGCTCAACTTAAGGGATACGTTATGAGCCATAACTCAAGGAACACAAGCAAGCCAACCTTTAAGAAATCACTAAAGCTTTGTAGATCACGCACATCAAGAATATGAACACCAATACTACTGCAGTAAAATTGTCTAGCGGGGGACATGTACCACCAAACGCTATCGGTTCAGACCACCTGGAGGGTATGATGAGTTCGAACCTTTGCTCTTATTAATTATTTAAATTTTGGGAATTAATATTATTTTTGCACTTAAGAAGTGATTTTAGTTGCATCATATATTATTGGATATTCTTAAGTTTAATAATGCAACTATAATTTAATTTAGGTCCTTAAGAATGTAAATAGTGAATATTTTAAGTAATAAAATAAGTCCCAAAATCAAAATTTTGGAGAGGAATAATTCAGGAGCTAAATGCACCCCCAATTTCATGTTTACATCCTCCCTTCTGCAATTGGACTATCTATTTTCTAAAAAGGGATATTTCTAGAGCTAACTTCACATCTAGTTTTCATGTGTACACCCCCTTCTGCAATTGTGCTATCTATTTTTGAAAAGGGATATTTCTGGAGCCAACTACACCTCTAGTTTTCATGTTTACACCCCCTTCTATAATTGGACTTTCTAACTCTGTTCTGATGTGATCCCAACAAGGCTTATAGCTTGGGTCAACACCTAAGCTCAAATCATGCTTAAGGTCCAATACATGGCCCACATGCACCTTCAAGCCCAAGCCCATCAAGAGGCCCAATAACAAGGAGCATGCTCAAAAAGATCCAATTAGGCTTCATTCAAGATGGCCCAAACCCACATGGGCTTCTCACACTTTTCACATGGGCCAAAGAAGATGTGAAGATTTGAAGAGGTGTCTCGAAGAGCAATAAAATAGCAATAAGATTAGCCCATTGTTTAGGCCTTATTTTCTAGAATAATAAGTCAAACAATAAGTAGTTGAATTGATAAAATTGGGCTTGACTAAGCCCAATAGGAGATTTGGCCATGAGCTATCAAAAGAGCCAAGGTGGACTAAGTGGAAGTCAACACTTCTTCCTATACCTCATGGATCCAAAGCATCCAAGGGTTAGGAATGCTTCCTCCTTTTCCAAGGCATCATCCAATGGCCAAGATCAAGCCTCCTTCTCCAAGCTTGATCTAAGGGCCAAGATCAAGGTCCACTCCATCCAATGGCTCTCCTTTCTCATGTGTAAATGGCTTCATATAAAAGCCAAAATTTCACTCATTTGTAGACACTCTTGAAATTTTATGCAATAGATGCAACTTGAGTTGAGAGCACTCCTTCCTCTATTGCCTTTGAGAGTCATCACTTTCTAGGGATTTCCTCTCTCTACCTCTAGCCACCTTCCTTAGGCTAGCATAGATTAGGAAATCCTATCACCTCTTTCACCTTCCATTGCTTGTAAGTGCCTTCCAACTTGCCTCCATTCCTTCATCCATTTCCGCTACCCATGGAGCTCTTCATGCACCTTTGGAGCTCCACCATGTTCTACACCCCTTCTTTTTACTAATTTGCACCCCTAATATCACTTAAACTCCACTCCACCATATTACGCCACATGGCAATCCTCCACTTACTAAAGTAACTAATTAAAACATGTCACGTCCTCAATCCTCCACTCCCTAAAATAACCAATCATAGAGTGACACATCATCACCTTCTCTCCTTCACACAACAAAAATCATAACCCTAATTTTTTCCTCCTCTCTCCCTCACCAAGCCACAACCGCCGCGTACAACTCCTACTGTCACTGCACCGCCGTTGTCGACTTTCTCCTCAGTGACTACAACTCACCGGGACAATCTCTTTTCCATCGCACCACCGTCGAGGTCAATCTGCAGCAGCACCAAATGACCTCCATCACTTCTTCTTCACGCCTCCTTCTTCCTCAATCATCCCGCAGCCGGACCTCCATCGTTGCTTCTCTCGAGCTCGGACGGCTTCATGTTCCGCACCCACAACTTGTTGGAAGGGACTCATAACTACCAGCAGTCCCGTACCAACGTGCACCACCACACACTCACATGAAACCTGCATCCATGCTGTCGGAAAACCACAATTTTAGCACTTATCACGACCTGCAACAGCCACGCTACACCACTACGACTCGCCTCTTCCAGTCGCGCCACCACCTTTGCCTCATCACACTGCCATTGACGTTGCGCCATGCTTGACCCATCAGGGCAGCGCCATCATGAGCTCGCGTATGCAACAACCGTTGTTCTTCACCATCACCACAACAGCACGAGTTCCGCTTCACGCTCACGCTGCTATCATCGCTTGCACCTCGTTATTTATGTCGCGCAGCTAACTTCATTGCCTATAGCAATCAAGTCAAACCTCTGATCTACAGCCATGACCACCACCATTATCACTGCAATACATACCTCGCAACGTCTGCAACGCAATAATAGCAATCGCGACGCCAAATGTGTCCTCCATCGGAGAACCAATGGCTCCAATCGGAATCTGTGAAACGCACCTTGCGACAACCCTCACGGCAGCCAAACCCTAATTGGGGAAAAAGTATTCTGACTTGAAAGAGAGACTGCTTTGACGCGTGGTAGTCTCTCACTAGACAATCAAAGAGTCAACACTGGTCAACCAATCAAATTTGGGCAAGAGCGGTCAACATTTCTCAAATAGGCTATTTTACACTCAATTTTGTAAGTGGTTCCTCTACAGGTACCCTAAATGGCCTAGAAAAGGAAAGAATCGTCTGGCAGTAGTTCATCGCCAACCAGACCATTTCTGGGAATTTCCAAAAATTCTAATTTAAGGAAATAAAATCTCAATCATAATCATACTAAATTTAGCATGCCAATCAGACTTAAATATAAAATTAAATATAAAATTAACGAGTACAACTACTATATTTAGCATGCCAATCAAACCTAAAATAAAATTAACACGTAAAGCTCCCCTAACATGGAGTTCACCAAGGTTCGAACCCATACCCTGCCAATTATCAAATCAATGCACAACCATTCAACCAATTCATGTTTTGTGTTAATTTATATAATTCTATGATTATATTATCACTCAACATGATCAAGCATATTATTAAAACCATAATAATTAAAAAATACACAAATGACAAACATAAGACTCGAACCCAAGTCCTCTCACACAATTAAGTACTCTCAATCATTTGAGCTAATACTTTTCTACATCACATTAATCAATAATTAATGCCTTAAAGGCTCTCACTGCCCGTATTTATTAATATGTACTTAATTAATTAAATTTAGAGGATCTTACATTCCCCCTATCTTAAAAGTTTTCATCCTCGAAATTAGGACTTACCAAGAAACAGGTGAGGATAAGACTTCCTCATGAGATCCTCTGTCTCCCAAGTCATCTCCTATGTTGCCTAATTCTAGAGAACCTTCACAGTCTGGATCTCCTTCCCTTTGAGTTGTTTGAATTGAGAATCCAGAATTCACACTGGTCCAACATCAACTGTCAGGTCCTCGCGCACCTAAACACCGTGCTCCTCCAACACATGAGTATGATCCGCAATGTACTTCCTTAGTTGTGATACATGGAAGACATTGTGCAGATTTGTCAAGTGAGGTGGCAAAGCAATCTTGTACGCTGCCGGTCCAATCCTCCTCGTGATCTGGTACGAATTGATGAATCGCATGGTAATACCATTAACAAGTTGTATTATCGTAAACCAACAACCAAAGAAGATGAGTTAGTCATTTACAGTGCTGCTAAGTTATCCAATGATGAAGACATTATTGGAATAATTTTATGTAGGCCAAAATTTCCAACTAACACCATTATAGAACTATTTGTGACCTTCTTAAGGTCACCGAATGAAATACTCCGTCTATTACAAAGGACATCTAAATCTTCTTCAGCAGATGTCAACCATATAGAACGTACATGGATGATATTTTATTTCGGTGGACATTTTAAGTGGGTGAATATAGTGGAGTGCCCTTATAGACATAGTCTAATGTTCAAATCAGAAGCAGTTGTGTACATGACCATCTCCCACAACTGCATATTCGTTCACCTATTGGATAAGATCTCACATGGAATTGGGTGTGGAGATCATAAACAAATTATTGAAATTAGCTACCGACATGCGGTTAAAGTAGTTAACAATTTTTTGTTTCATGACATAGTTGAAATCAAATGTAATAGTGATATAGTCCAAATGATTCAACGGTTGAAGGATGTTTAACGTATACGCAGAGATGTGATACGTCCCCTAACTTCCCATGACATAGAACTATTCATTTAGACACGGGACATATGTCCACCAACACCAGCCGAATTCTACAAAGATATCAAATCATGGTTGTATAAGAATGCTAGGGGCAGGTTATCATTTAGAAGCAGATTGGATTACCTTTAACTAGTTATTTATTATGTTATTTGAAAAATCATGAGTGTGCCCATATAAAATGAGTTTGATGAGCTAAGAAAAATATAAGGATAATCAAAAAATTCATAAAATGTTTGTTTTTCAGAGTGAATTATTTACATTTATTCATCTGGCATAATTAATGCATGACAACCATCACTTAGAAAGGTTTCATTATTGAACCTTTTATTTTGATGTCCCTAGATTCGTTCAACTTATGCTTGTAACTCAATGCACCAATACATTGGTGGACTCTAAAGGACCCCAAACGTCATTATGGAAGTTATTAATTTCCTCAATCGTTTCGTTCGACACCCTCAACTGCCACCTATGACAACTTAACGCTTTCAAATGTTTGAACTCATTCAATGGTCTTAAATTTGCCTATTTAATGTCTTTCGTGTGCCATTTGTGGTATTGCACTGATTAGGCATATTGTCACTCTTTGCATCACTATCTAATATTATTTTCACATTACTTTTGGACCCACATTTGTGTTTAAAAATGGCAGCCACTAGAAGCAGCAACACCACCAATATCTCATGGACATTCAACATTATTCACGTGGCCTATGTGGTAAGTATATTTGTGGACCTAAATCCAACATAACGTTCTTTTTCCATGTACTGATTGGTTTATGCATCAACTTTGTATTCCAAATTGCCATGACTGCTCATTTTCTATTATAACGTAGAATATTGCATATATTGATCATGGGTGGATGGACATTAGGAGAGATTTTCACATTGTAAGGGACTATCATGTTCAGTTTCGATATTTAGGAAACAACCTTTTTAAAATCACCGTCATTGCTGGGACATGTAGTGAACTAAACATGCAGAAGTATTTGCGTTATGGTACCTCTGAGTTCAATGACAACATCTTTTGTGTGACGTTGACCAAATATCAAAGTCGAGACTCTCATTTCGTATATGTTATTTTCATGAATTCCATTTTATTTAATAAAAATGTTTCATTAATAAAGTTACTGACCATTTTTTGGTATTTTATGTGAACCAGGACCTTAACACCAAATTCGCAAACTTGATAAGAAACAAGCATATAAACAAGGTGGTTCTCAGTGGGCCGAACAGTTCTGTGATATGCAAACTTCTGATTTCAATCCACAAAGATTAGGAAGGGATGGAAGGAATTTTGCAATCAACATTCTTTGAAAGAAGGCAATTTGTGTTGTTTCAGGTGGATCACGATGAAGCTGGTGATTTCATAACAATCTTTGTCAACAAATGCTTATGTGACGCGTAACTATGTTATTGTAACCTACACTTAAGTGTTGTTAGTTATGTTATTTAAGTTTTATGTTAAATTAGTATTTCATTTCTTTGCTGAATAAGGTGTGTGTTTGTCCATCTCATTATGTTTAGGTTCGAGTTGATGGAATATGGCATTACAATTGATGCTACGTTATAAACAATTTCCCCTTCATTTGACTAATTTCTCATTACTTAACTGTGATTTCCAATTATACATTGTGATAAACAATTTCCATAATGATAATATATTGACAATTTCCTAAAAAATAAGTGGACTGTATAAATTGTAAATACTAATAACCTTAACAGTGTTTCATTGCATACGTATTTGTCTTTTTTTGATGTATTTGTTTTACCAAGAGTCCTGTACATGCACTTAATGATATAGAAAGTAACAACCAAGCACAATTAATTATTTTCTAAACTTAGTGATCCATGTAATGGGTAACATAACTAGCAGGACCTTGAGAAAGATAACAACATAAAAAAACCCATAAATTGAGTCACTAAAATATCTATATTTTTTTGAGAGAAAGTGTCTTTTTCATGAACATATTTCGAACACCTATCACTGGACAATCTAAAAACTCAGTTTAATATAATTAGTTATACACCATTGGTTTTGGCCAATGACAATGCTAAGGTAGGATTAACATTACCTTAACATTATATCGAAAAATTTGTTTACGAAGCTAACTGTATTCTTATGCAAACATAAGTGACTTTTCATGCAAATTTTTAGAACACATATCACTGGACAAATGAAAATCAAAATTTCAAAAACAAGTTCATAACTTTTTTGTTTGCCCTCAATGCCAATTACAATGCAAAGGTGAGACTAACATTAAGTTAAAAAATACCCATAAATTGAGTGACTAACATTAAGGTATTTGTATTCTTTTGCAAATATAAATGTCTTTTTCATAAACAAATTAGAATTTTTATAATTTTTTTAAAAAAATTTATATTTGAATTTATAAAGTTTTTATTTTTACAACAACTCTAACATTTATCTATAAATGATAGATATATAAATATTTCAAACAAAATTTAAATAAATATCAGTGCAAAATATACATTTAAATAAACTAAATTTTGTTAAAAATATCAAATATAATAAAATATCATTGTCAAATTTATATGAAATTAAATTTGATACAAAAATGGAATTGATTTAGTTTTAAAAAAATTGGGACCAAATTGAGACAAAATAACAAATACAAAGACTACATTGAGATTTTTTTCCCATCCAATAATGACACATGGCACTGCCACTGCCACATCATATTGTCTCTGCCACGTGGCATAATGTCATATTGACATGTGACAATTTTAATTTTTTTTAAAAAAATTATAAAAAAATGTTAAAATTAAAAAAAATTAAAAAAAATTAAAAAAATAAAAAAAAATAAAAAAAAAACACATGCTGACACGTGACACATAATTAACATCGTTATTGTACAACTAACGTAAAGAAACTGATTGCAACGAATTTTCCAAAATAAGGATTCAATTGAGTCAAATAAAAATGGGGGACCTACTTGAGATTTCGCTACAAAAATGGGGACCTCTTGAATGATTTAACCTGAAAAAAAAAACATAAATGGAGTGACTAAGCTAGCTTTCTTCATGTGCAAAAATAAGTGTCTTTTTGAATCACAGATTTAGGACATGTATCACATGACAATCATAAATCAAAGTTTAAAATAAATCTTAACCAACCTTTGGTTTGCCCTCAATGCCAATGACAATGGAAAGTTGGGATTAACATTAACTTAAAACATTACCCATAAATTGATCACCCAACCTATCTGCATTTCTGTCAAAGAATATTTGTCTCTTTTATGGACAGATTTCAGACAAATATCACTCCTCAATTAAAAATCAAAGTTCCAATTCCAAATAATTGTAGCTCAACCTTTACTTTACCATGAATGCCAATGACAATGCAAATGTGGGATTGATTTTATATTAAACAAAGTACACATAAACTGAGTTACTATGCCATATGTATTTCTGTGCACATATAAGTGTCTTTTTCATCCATAGATTGCTAACAACAAATACATTAACTACATTCATGAATTGGATAAAAAATGGAGAAAAAAATACACTTGATTGTAACTATACATAACTGCCTATTTGTGCATCACATTTCTCAAAAAGCATCATGTTACATTCTACACATGATATGGCCACATGCATAACCTTAGTCTCTAAAACAGTGGACTCACAGACACAAGGAAACATATGAAAAAGTCATAATCATATTTTTGATGTTGAAACAAAAAACACTGATTATATCACTAATCTTACAGTAGTGTATTCAGGCATAGCTTTGCCATCACATTTGGTAACACCGTCCCACATCTCTATAAATTTCATAACAAGGACACCACAATCATGGTTACAAATGAAATAACCAAAACAAATACATATAAAACATAGTACAATATATTCAAACTTTCTTAAGGTATGCTATATTGCAATGATGAAACAAATAACATATATAAACTTAGAAATTAAGTTAAATTGGAGTGTCCATAGTTCGTACTTCAAATGATGGCTTGTTGTTCGAATCACAATTTAATAACATCGAAAAAAACAATTTCATGTTTTGGGTCTGCAAAATAACTTTAACATCTTATGGGGAAATACTTTAGAAAATTAATAATGTAATAAACATGTACTACTTCTACTTACAATATAGTTGTCTATCTTGATGCGGTTCTTTCTATTATGTCCAAGGGAATCAAAGACAAAAAATTTCATTATCTTATAGTTGACAGAATAACACCACTAGTGATCATCATGGACAATTGGAACAAACAACCACAAAACACATACCACATTTTGAGACATAAATAAAAATATGGACCGCCTTTTACTTCAACCAAGAATGTAACTATACAATAATAATAAATATTTTATAAAATCAGCAGTAGGGATCTTTTGCATGCCAACGAACTTGCTACAAAAAAACATATTGTAGTCGCTTAATTTTTAAACACGTCTGTTCGCAATTCTCTTATTATTGTCATTAGAAAGAAAGTCTGCATGGACAAAGCACTTTGGTAATTTTAATTTATTTTTATGAATAAATCAAGTTCGACTAAATGTCATCATTATACCGTGTACATGAGATCCATTGAGATTCTTTCCAACCGTTGATGCAACTTCCTTTCATTATACATCATAATATTTGTTGCAAACATTACAACCTACAACAACACTTGACTCCACAATGAAATTCTTCTACATTATAAATGAATTATTGACATCAATAGCTAATTTAGGTAATTACCATGTTGCATAAGTGACCCATTGGTTGAAAACCTATACAGTCGTGGCTCGTTAATATTTGACCTTTTATATTATAAAAGACCCTACAAAATCAAATATAATACTTTTAATAATTTCACAAAAGTCAATAAAGCTTATAAAGAGTAAAAGAAATTCAATACCAATAAAGACAATCCACATTATTCAACGTCGTGTACAACTTCATCGCATACACACCCACTGAATTACATTGCGCTTCAATGGGTTCAGTTGTTGGTACTGTTCCAACAAACTCAGCAGTCCCGTAAGAAGATCCATCATAATTAACAGTGCCATCATTGAATGATGTTTTATGGTCAAATGGAGTAAAATCTTGTTTAACTTGTTCCTTATTAACTGCCTTCTCTCCACTGGCTTGAGAAACCTTACTCATGTCAATATCGTCATGAAGTTTATCTCCATTATCCTTTGTTACCTCATCAAAACCTGAAGCCTTTCCACCACTTCCTTCAAAAATATCAGCCTTATCATCACCGACATTATGGTTTTCTTGCGACAATGATTTACCACGTAACAATACTTCGTTCTGCAACATCTTCAGCTGCTTCTTCATGGCAATTATTTCCATTTTATTCATTTTTACTTTCTTCTGCAAGCATCCTCAAAATTAGATTCGCTAGTATCATCGTCATCTTCATTGATTGCTTCAGCGTCAATATTGAGGGCGACACGAATAATTGGATTTGATTTATCATCATTCATTAATGCCTAATCCCAAATAATCTACAAAATATTTAAAAAAAGAAAAATCAGCATAGTCATTGATGTAAACATAATGAAAATAATTAAATAAATGTGTGAACCAGCTAAGGTTATGTTATGTTGATTTTTTTGCTTGCAATCGACCAAATGTGCACGACTTAGTCCATTAACAAAAAATATGTGAACTAAACTTCCCAATTGTAGTTCATCAAAGTATCAATATTGTCTAATATCCTAAATGACATGTTACACACACATTTTGAATTTCTTGGAAAGTATAGTACACCAAATACATACAACTGACAAACATTGTCAACATCATCCTACTCAGTACCTATTGTACACCTAATCAATTTAGTAATATCTTTAATTGTTATACTTTCACCACTAAAAAGTGAACAACACAACCACACCCATAAGCATCAAATTCAACCTCTTCCCCTACTACACTCAAACCCAAGCTCATACATACATCACCCACACCAAAGGGGACAAGACACTGTCATATATGAAAAGATTGTTCACATGAATCACATCGCCGAAGCATTTGTTGCAGTAATGGACTGTAGATATTTAAAGACCTCTCCAACTCCAAACACCACTTGAACAGTGTCACTCTAATTCGTGAATGGTGTGCATCCGTCAACAAATTATTCATTTCAACAATGTATTTTGTATCGAAAAAATTAATTAGTCGTACCTTACAACCAAATCAACAAAAGAAATTGTATTATGAAATGTGCATGTTATCATTTCTAATATTTCCATAAATCAATCAATTAAACACACTCACCCGTTAATCTTCTATTGCTTTTTCTATTCTACCCTTTCCACCCATGCTTCATGAACCACCTATTACGTACCATAAGCCTACAATGTCAAACCATGAACAAACTAGTCCATGCATATAACCATCACTTCATAAATTTAGGACTATAAACATACTCCATCATAATAAATATTCTTTCCAATGGGCGAAATATTTACTACTAAAAACAATCAACTCAAACTCAAACACCATCAACTCATCACAATCGCAAAGGATACAATAATGACCAATCCAATGAACAATGACTTTTTCTAGGACAACCAAAACAATATAAAATGTTCAAAAAATTATTCAATCAAATACATAACAACCACAACACATGATTGAAAGCCATAACAGAAAAAATTAACTCGCCTAAACTCATAAGATTCCCCGCTTAACTATGCAGTCACTAACAACACTAAAGACAACACCACAGCAAAACTGTGTGTGGTACTTCCCAACAACCCTGTTGAATCAAAGTCCTGGTTTCAAATGCTATGTCTGGGTAAGCCGTCAAAGACGACGCTCATCACAATAGCACACCAAAATAATTCGACAACTAAAAAAATTTAAAAATTTAAAATGCTACGTCATTTAGAACTTACCTGCTTCCACTGGGTAACCCCCACTAACGACAATGAAGACAATACCACCAATGCAAAATAGTTGCAGATTGTTTAGCATAACCCTAATCAAAATAAAAATCAAACCTTTGAAGTGGTAAGAAATAACAAAACACAATGCCACCACAATCAAGGTTGCCAAAATACCTTTGTTATTGGAAACAAATGTTTACGCCCTAATCTGCGACTCTATTTCGGACCTTCAAAGCAGTAGAAAAATTTTGGTTTCGTTTGGTGGTGGTAAATTGGATTATGAGACGAAGAACAATAGAGCACATAGATAAGAAGAATGACGAAAATTGTGCTTTTGGGTGGACTATTAATTTGATTTCACAATCCACCTACTTCTTTAACACGCTCAAATGAACTTGCCACGTAATAGCAGTTAAGAGAAATTAAAAATTAAAATAACCTCTGCCCAAATCAGAGCCACGTAGGCGGGTAAGAATAAAAGATAGAAGGTCATTCTATCATTATCCAAATTCAATAATCCTATGATTTTGATTAAATATTTAGTTCAACAAAGTATAAAATCTTAATTCAAGTCTAATAAATGTTATCTGAAAAAAAAGTAGATTATGCAAAAGAAAAAAATGTAAATGTCATCGAACAAACAATAAAAGCACCAAGCTGATTTTCTACTTGTCATAAGCACCAAGCAGATTTTCTACTTCTAATAAGTGATGATAAGGGCAAACAAACTTTTGTTGAGGCAAGGTGGTTTTATAAGGAGGAATGAATAAAGGTTATGGATAGTTTTAACGTTTTATGCGTAATCGAATAATCAAAATAAAAGTATAAAGAAGGGATTACACACAAAAAATTATCCTGGTTCACACCACACACCGAGACTATGTCCAATCTCTTAAGCAACTTACTTAAGATATTTCACTAATCAAAACTCTTGATTGGAACGAGTATCACCCTCTCTAGGTTAACACGAGTAACAACCTCTCTAGGTATCATGAGTATCAACCTCTCTATGTATTATGAGTATCAACCTCTCCATTTATCACGAGTATAAACCTCTTCTTGTATCCTTCTCAAACTCCCCTTGAGATTTATAACTCTCAAATTAAGATAGCATAACCAAAGCTCGCAAGTGATGGCCTTCCTCCAAGCAATATTGGATTCAATGTGAGAAATGGATGGAGCATGGTGTAGAAGCTTGAAAATATGAAAGGATTAGTGGTTTCGTTCAACTATGGAGAGTTTCCTAGAGAGAGGTGAAGCCAACTCCTAAGGAAGGAAACAAGATTGGTATAGAAGAGGAGACTAATCTACAAAGAACTTCAAGAAAAGTGAAAGGAAATTTCTATAATAGTTCATTACTAATCTCAGAGTTATTTTACAATAGGTGAAGGCCTTTATTTATAGGCCAAGAAGGGTCATGCTTCTAGTGTGACATGCCAAGCTGGCAAGGTCATGTTTCTCACAAGGATAGGCGCACCAAGCATTCCCTTGGAAAGCAAGCTTCGCGTTTAGGGTTGCTTGAGGCCCAAGCTAGCCCATGCAAACCATAATTCACATCACACACAAAGCCCGTCCTTCTAAGACCAAAACTAAACTACTAGGCATAAAACTCAAAACAAGGCCCAAATACAAATCCTATACTATTTGGCCCAAAATACAAGGCCCAAAGGAAACCTATTCTACTTATTTATAGTAAACATTTTTCCCAAAAAAGAAACCAAGATCTTGGTCATGGCTCTTGTGGTTGGTCCCTTGGCTAGGGGTTTACCATCATCTCCTCCCTCTTGAGAAAGATTTGAAAAAGGTCATTGACATTAAAAGTAGCATTCACTTCATACTCAAAGGGCATATCTAGCCTATATGCATTATTATTCACTCTTTGAAGGACTTGGAAGGGACCATCTCCTTAGGAATTGAGTTTGGAATTCCTCCACTTTGGAAAAATCAAGTCATACCCAATCCCCTTCCTAAAAAATGACTTTTCTCTTCCCCTTGTTATTATGCCTAATGTATTTCTCTGTTTGTTGTTGTATTTGGTGTTTTAACCTCTCATGTAGTTTCTTCACATAAATATGACCTAGCTACCCCTTCCTTATGAATAAATTCACTAGGATTGGGTAGAGGTATCATGTTTAAAGGTGTAAGAAGATTAAATCCATACACAAGTTCAAATGGAGAGACTTTTGTACTCTTATAAACTATCCTATTATATGCAAACTTAATGTGGGAAAAGTACTCATCCAAAGATTTGTGATTTCCCTTTAGGATTTTCCCTTAACATTGTGCTTAGATATATATTGGCTACTTTTATTTGCAATAAGTTTGAGGGTAACAAGAAGTTGAAAATTTGAGCTTAGTTCCAAGCCTTCACCAATGAGTTTTCCAAAAATGGCTTAGGAACTTAGAACTTCTATCAGACACTATCTTTTAAGGTGCATCTACTCTTCATTAACATCATGTCAAATTCATTTTCCCCTAACTCAAAAAATCATGCATATAACAATGTTTTTAATATGACGATTAATTAAAACTATCACTTTTCGCAGTATAATACGTTAGTTTGATAACTACCATAATGTACATGTATAATATGACGTTTCTAACCACCATCTTTTACATTGTCATATTATTATTTAAAATTGTGTCATTTTGAGCCACTTTATATAAAACATTATTTTTATAATTTTATGAAATCATTTCCTGTCCACTTTTGTCTCGGTACCCCTTTTTTTTGTAAAACTTTGTTCCCTCTCTTTTCTATTTCATTTTCCCACTCAACAGTTTAATATTTCCTTAACTAAGATTAACTTTCCAAAGTAACTGACACCCAAATTACTCAAACCTCAAATCACTTCATTCTCACAACGTTCACTCAAACTTTCTCCTTCATTTCACCTCTTCATTTCACCTCTTTCTCCATTCTCCTTCCTTCTCGATCTGTGTTTGCACCTCCATTTGCGCCTCAGTCCATGATTGCCCTCGTTCGCATATACATTAGCGCCTTCATTTGCTCGATTGGGTTCTTCAACCTCGTTCGGAAGGAGAAAGGTTCGATTGGGTCCTGTAACCACTTCTTTTCTATTTCTGGTATGACATTCATCAAATTAGTGTTGCCTTTCTGAATTTACTCTTGCCTATTTTTGATTTGAGTGGCCAATTGTACGATTAGGGTTTTCTCTTTGAGTGGACAACGCCAGTTCGACATCGAAGGGCGAGGAACTCGCACCCGTTGTCTCCCCCACACTGAAGCTCGAAATCGATAGGCAAGTTTACAGGCCCGGTGATCCTGTCGTTGTGACCATCCAGATCTCCAATCCCACAAATGGGTGCTCGTTTCTAATGGAAAGACTCGGTTTTGAGATCATGGGCATCGAGAAATTGGACACTTAGTGGTTCGCAACGCAGAAGCCTATGTCTAGCACAAGACATAGGAGAGGTATGTTGTTACAGCAACAACACTCAAATTGGAGTTTTAGTTCTTTTAGTTGTTGTTTTGTTTAATTTGTTAACTACAAGATGAAAATTTATAGTTTCTATTGTATCATTATTATTATGATGGTAAAATAAGTTTTGTTCTACCAAAATATCTTGAATTGGATTTGATTTTGGGTTGTGCTGGATTAATCCATGAATTGATTTCATAATAGCACATCTGCAGCATTCTGGATCATCTTTGCACTGTCATTTTTCTGCTGTAAAACTCTATATCAGTTTTTGTCTACAGTAACTGCATCTGCCTTAGTTCTTTCAGCATATTTTGTTCCTATCCTCATTGCATGATACATTTCATTACATCTGAAATATTTCTGCTTTTGTATTCTACTATTGAAATATTCTGATGTACTAATGTCATGCATCAGTTCATAATGGCACATCTGCAGCATTCTAGATCATCTTTGCATCGTCATTTTCTATTGTAAAATTCTGCATCAGTTTTTGTCTGCAGTAATTGCATCTACTTGAGTTCTTTCAGCATATTCTTTCCCTTTCCTCATTGCATGATGCATTTGCATTACATATGAAATATTTCTTCTTTGGTATTCTACTATTGTAATATTCTGATGTACTGATGTCATGCACTAGTTCATAATGGCACATGTGTAGAATTCTAGATCATTTTTGCTTCATCTTTTTTTTGTTGTTGTAAAACTCTAAATCATTTTTTGTCTGCAGTAACTTTCCTTCATGTTCTGAAACAGATCTTGGTTGTACTGTAATAGATTATTTCACTAAGTTGACTTGAAATGTTGCCATTTTGTTTCAAGTTTACTTTCATTAATTGGCAACAACATTCAGTTTTCCTAACTGCATTTTAGTCACGTTCAATGGTGTATAAGCTTTGAAATTTCATCCACAATTTATCTTGATACAAGTTTTGAATTCTAATATGAATTGAATTTTGTTTGACGCTACTAAATTGCATTGTTTTTCTACTATCACATATTGGTTTTATTGGCACCATTTAGGTTTCATGCAAGTTCTCCTTTTAAGCTCATTTTGCATCCAGTTTTAGCATGTTCATGGTCTCTAATAATTCCTCAAATGTGCATAACATCTAGAGTTGCATACAATCTACATCTGTATTCATATTGCATTGGGATATGTTTCATTCCATTTTGAGTTTGGTCCATCAAACCATTCTAGATTCGACTAATCCTCCCTCCTATTAGGTCCCATGCATTGCATTCATTCTTGTCTTAATTTAGTTTCATCATGCATTTAGTTTCTCTTATGTACTATGATTTTAACATTCATTCTTGATGTTTCTTTGTATTGTAAGATTGTGGTGCTCATATGAGCCTCTAAGCTTGTGCCACATAGTTAAGGGATCAGGGGCATTTAGCACCCACTGTGACCATTCAAATGTTTGAGAGAACTCTATTCTCTGCATGAAATTCTAGCTATTTTTTTCTAGTAGAAAGCTTTCCATGAAAAAGGTTTTTCCCAGCTTTGGTGTAATTGTTAATGTTGTGCTGGAAATAGAATAAATTGAAAACTAAAAATTGATGAATTAAAGTTGAATTATTATTCCTATTTTTATGCGGGAAAAACTTGATGAATTGATGTTGAAAAATCTTGAAACTACATCTGAAATATCTCCAAATGATCCTATTGGTGTGATATTTGGAAAAGAGCATCCAGGTCGGGTTAGAGGACTTTCGTATGGCGCGTGTCCTACTCTTGCTTTTCAGCAATCAACTACAAGAATAAGAGGAATCAACTTTGCTTCACCTAATGCAGCTTCACCACATGACGAAGACAAGTTTGTGAAGATTGAAAATGAACTTGCAACTGCTAAGAACCAAGTGCAAACACTGCTTTCCTATACTGCTTCTAAAGAAGATGTTCCAGAACATGTTGTTGCAATGGCTGCTGGTTTGGTATGTCCATCTATTAATGAGGTATAATTTACATTAGTAAATTACTTAAACTTATTGGATGGATCTCATAATTTATTTCAATTTCACTTACTCATATATACTATATTATTTCTTCATTACAGGCACCAGATATTGGAAGTGGTGTGCCATCTCCACATGAATTACTAGGATCAAGTGGTGGAAGCAAAACACCTTAGACTTAGGACTTTTAATGTTGTCTTTTTTTCTTATATGCTTGAATATTTTGGTAATCTTAATGTTGTCTTCTTTTCTTCTTTCTTTCTTTCCAAATGCTTGAATTGGTACTTCGGTGTAGTTATGTTATATTGACAATGAAACAATTTAGTTTATCAATTTCTATTTGATAGTGTTCTAATTTTTTATCGAATTATGAAAGTATAAGAAATATTAAAAATGAATAAATAATTAAATATTAAAATTATGTCACTTGATACACTTGATAATGACGTAATTAATCTTAGAATTAATTATAATTAATTGAACTGGTGACATTTAAAAATGTCATAATATAATGATAATAGTGTCAGTTTAAAGCGTCGTTTTTCACATTATATTTGTTATCCAGTAAAAATATTATGTCAGTTTTAACTAACACTTTTTGTCTCTTTAAACTGCCACTTTATACGTTGTATAAAATGACGGTTGTTGCGGCGGTTCATCTATAACCGCCATATTATACTTTGTGACAGCAAGAATTACGACATTTCAGAAAACCGTCACTCAAGTAAATAATGACAGTTAAAAATGACGTAAATTACAAAAATAAATGTCAGTATTTACATGTTTTTTTGTAGTGGGAACCCTCCTTGGGAACAAGACCTTGTTGTAGACTTGCTGCTAGATTTTTGTCATTAAGCAAAGTAGGTTGTATACTAATTTTTGTCATTCTACTCTTTATTTCTTGATCTAAGAGCATATTCTAAACTAATTATTATCTTTATAAACCATGCATTGAGAATCTTTTAATATAAACATAGCATACTTCAATTTACTAAATTTGTCGTATTGCATAATTTTAGCATTGAGACATACATTCATCCATCCACATTGCATTTTATTTTCTTTTAGGAGAAATGTAACCCAAGAATATTTAACATGGGCCAAATTGAAGAAATCAAGGCCCAATCTTGTAGAGCCCATTGAAGATGTGGATGAGCAATCATTCAAGGAGCCATCCGATGAAGATTGTGAATCAATCAAATTAATTACTCGAAATCAATTTAGCTAAATTAAAGGCCAGCAAAATTTCAAGAATTAAATTTAATATATTTTGTGGATAATTCAAAGTAGGAAAAAACTGAATTACTCCAATCAATTTTATTAATTCAAAGATTCGAATGCAAGAATTAAATACAATATTTCGTGGATCATTCAACTTAGGAAAAAGCTAAATTGTTCCGATCAATTTTATTTCATTGTAATTAATTATAGGATTTGTTTGTGTAATAATACTCTTGGCCAGTCCTTTATAAGTATAGATCTGGAAACAAAGCACAATGTATATCAGGTTAGGACAAAAAACATACCTTCTTTCTCCCTTATTTTCTTATAATTTTGAATTCTATTATTCGAGTCAAATAACAAGGAGTTTGTACAATTTTTCGGTTAGTTCTCTTATTAATATATTTTGTATTTTCTATTTAATCTTCTAGTTTTATATTATCCAAATTACTTTATTCATTCATGATCTAATTTCTTTTAGCTTTTTGTTTAGCCATTTTATTTAAACACAGTGCTTGATTTCATTTTTATTTTTTTTACTTCTTTTCACAATTGCATCCATAATTTTTTTTATTCGATCACAATTTTTCATATTCAATCATACATCACTTTTATACCCAAGTCATTCACTACCACCTTTAATACAGTGCAATTCATTCTGGAATTGACATCTAATTTTTTTTTCCTTTCTATTTATTTAATATTACAATCAGTTTTTTTTAACATTTTCAACGCTAGTTCCGTGTGCATTTCATTTTTCTAATCATTGGATTTTCATAAATTTTCAACTTATTTTCAATTTATATTTATTTCATTTTTTTATTTATTTTACTTTTACGCGTTCATTCAAATGCTTATAGGCATATTCATCTTTTTATGATTCTTGGTTTAAATTTAATTCAATATTTTAGAGCTTAATATTTTCATCAATTTTGTAGATTCATTCAATTTCTCGCACTCATTACAAAGTGATGCATTTTCATTTTAAATTGTTTCAAGCACTCACGTTTGCTTTATTTTAATAAATTCTAGTTATATAAATTTTCATTATTTTGTTTCAATTTATTTATCACACTTTTATTTTACAATTATAAAAAAAAATCTAGTTGTTTAAATTTTCATTATTTTGTTCCAATTTATTTTAGCACTCTTTTTTTTTTAATTATTAATCTATTTCAAACAACCCCTTTTCTTTACTATTTTTTTTAAAGAGAATGATGTTTAATAATGGATACATTCCTACAATTGTGTCATTTTGAGATTCAATATGGGTTAGCTATAATACATTAAGTTTAGTTAACTTATTAAATTTTCATCAATATTTTGTGCGACGAAAATATTGTCAAGAAATGGTACCATTATCGGGGACACAATTATATTGTGTTACATTGCTTAATATTACTTTCTTTTTCTCTTTACTTTTTTCTTTTTTTTTTCATTTGCTTCTTTTACATTAACTTTTTGTGTTTAAAAAAGAAGAAAAAAATCAAAAAATAATATATATATATATATATATATATATATATAAAGAAAAACTAAAAAAAAAAGGTATTTATAATATAATGTTTTGTAGTGTGACAGTGCATGTATAAGAGGGTTCTAGGAAAGACTTGGTACTTAAG
>Ga0214544_1006829_pt1 | contig 20686 bp, 11 predicted proteins | sample CNSS3metaG_FD_160074 | JGI IMG/M metagenome (GOLD analysis project Ga0214544, IMG submission 160074) | Root nodule microbial communities from cowpea collected in UCLA plant growth center, Los Angeles, California, USA - CNSS3 | ecosystem: Host-associated > Plants > Roots > Nodule | place: USA...
ATATATATATATATATATATATATCATGAAACAATTGCTTTTATGTACATTATCGATGAACTCTAGTCAATAAATCATCACACTATTCATCTTCTGACTTCCCATCTGTATATCTTAATCTATTAACTCCCTCTTCTTCAAATCTCACTTTTTTCTCTATATTCCTTTGACTTCATTCATTTACTTTTACTCAAATCTATCATTAAAAGCAAACACAGAACTGGCCAAGCTTTTTTCATTCTCATGAAACTTAAAACCATTTTCTTAATTCTTGTAAAATATGTAGATTTTGTTTTTAATTTCAAAAAATTCTTTAATTTTTTATTTGTAAAAATATTACATAATTGTTTTTAAATTCTATTATTTATTGATAAGTAATGTCTAATATTATGTTACCACACTAATATCTTAATTAAGAATCAAAATGATAATTTTTAAGACAAATTTATAAGAATGGTGTAGTTATGTATAAAATATCTAGAAATGGGTAAACTTTAAAAAATTATTTTGTATTAAGAAATATGACTTTATTTTAGGTAGATTACCAATTTATTAATCCCACAAATTTATTTTAAAAAAATAAAATAAGTATTCTTTTATGGACTAATTTATTATGTAATTTAAAATATGCAACTCTTTCATTAAAAAAAATAGAGTGGGAGAGACACAAAGATAAAAACTAGTATGTGGTGAGAAAAGAAAAGAAACCTTGAGAGAGAAGAGGAAGATTAACTTGTATTGTTATCCACCTTCTTGAATAAAAGAACAGTGCTATATTGATCTTTAAAAACTTTTAAAAAATTTATCGTATATCCATTAATTATTATTGGTTCAAAAACCTGTTTCTCGACACATTTTTAATTTTTTTTAATAAGATAGTGACTCGTGACACGATTTGAAACTAAGACAGAGATTCAAAATAGATAATGTTTAACTAGTGTAAATGGAGGGTTTGGGGACTGAATTCCTTCACAAGAGTGGATTTCACCGACATATTTTTTACTTCTTAATTTATTAAATCATATTATGAACAACCATCTTAAAAACGTTATTAAGAAAGACGGATCTTTTTTTCCCTAAAAAATTATTATTTATTGAGAAAGTGCTGTAGGAACGATTTTAATTATTTTTTTTTCAGTTATAAAATTGATGTAATTTATGTTAATACATACCCAATTATAAGGATATGTAAGGTATTAATTCATGATTTTTTTGCTTTTTTATTATTTATTTTTAATTTAACAAAATATTCACGTATTAAGTTAGTGTTGTGTCACATGACACTGTCTAATGTAATATGATTATGATAGTGTCACATATCAGTATTAGTGGCACCCGTCATTATCTTATATTTAATTCAGTCTCTATATTTATTATTTTTATTTAATTCAATCATTTCTTTTTTTTCTAAATGAAGATATTTAGTTTCAATTTTAAAAGAGACAAAATTGTTCAATAAAAAAATTAGGACTGAAATAAATGAAAATAACAAATACAAAGGTTAAATTAAATATAAGACAACTACATTTTGTGATGACATGTGACCCATGAGTAACACATAGACAGTTTTAAAAAATTAAGAAAAAAATAAAAATAAATTAAAAACAATATATTTTTAATATTTTTATACAATTTGAACAAAAATAACCAAATTACATTTTTTTTCAATTTAAAATTTTTTAACGAAAATTAAGATAAAAAACATATCTAAACTTTTGGTTATTAATATTATAAACTAATTTAGACCCTCACAGAAATAAATATAATACATATATATATTAAAATCTAATATTTTTATTTTATAAAATAATATCTAATAATTTATCTTGTGTAAGAGAATTCTAATAAGAAACTCTGGCATGGGCGCCTCTCTTACTAGAAATAGAGCTAACGGTGAAGAGACTTTCTAGTCCTAACATACTAAAGACGGTGATTAAGTGACGACAGCCTCTACCGAATAGCCACTAGAATGTGAAGGCGGTGATAAAGTTCAAAACTTTGTATTATCAAAAGAGATACCTCGAAAGGGGTGACAAAATAATCGCCATTGAAAAATCAGAAATAAAATTACTAAAATGTACCATAAAAATATATAAACATAATTTATTTGCATGTTGAAAATTTTAATTTTTTATTTACAATTTTGTTTCGATTTGATTTTTTTCTTGAACGTGCTGTCATTTTCAGCATTGTCATCTAAGCATTACCCATTGTCAGTGTCATCATAAATAGGCAAAGCCACTCTCTTCGTCTTCGTCTGGCGCAGGAACATGCAACCTTCCAAATCTGAGAGAAAAAACAAGTGTGAGAGCAAGTCTCTGTGTGGTTGAAAACAAAGAACAGTAAAAGCTATAAGCTTCAGCAGCAGATAGAAGAGTCATGGGAAGTTTTTCACAACTCTCCTCTGCAGTTGCCAGAAGGTATCACAACACAAACCGACCCAAAATCTCTTCACCATTTTCTTTTTAGTTATGGTAAAAGCAATTATCCTTCATAACTGTGATTTGAGTTATCAAACACAATTTGAAAAACAGGTTAGAAGGGAAGGTGGCGTTGATCACAGGTGGAGCAAGTGGCATAGGGGAGTGTACGGCGAGACTCTTGGCCAAACATGGAGCCAGAGTAGTGATCGCCGATATCCAAGACGAGTTAGGTCACTCAGTTTCCAAGGACATAGACTCTTCCATCTACGTTCACTGCGACGTCACAAAAGAGGAACACGTGGAACGAGCCGTGGACACCGCCGTTTCTAGGTTCGGGAAACTAGACATCATGCACAGCAATGCAGGGATCACAGGAGTGTGGAACCCCAGCATTATGCACAACAAAAAGTCCGATTTTGAGGAAGTAATTAACGTCAACTTGGTCGGCGTCTTCCTCGGAATGAAGCATGCGGCGAGGGTAATGGCGCCTTCCCGACGTGGCAGCATAATCGCCACCGCGAGCGTGTGTGGTCGCATAGGTGGCATGGCTTCGCACGCTTACACGTGCTCGAAGCATGGCGTTGTGGGGCTGGTGCGAAACGCTGCAGTGGAGCTTGGACCCTTGGGAATACGTGTGAATTGTGTGTCTCCTTACGCGGTTCCAACGGCGATGAGTAAGAATTTTCTGAACACTGATGATGAGGGGATTGCTGCACTTTATTCCAATCTGAAAGGTGTTACTCTGAAACCTGAAGACGTGGCTGAAGCTGTGGTTTACTTGGCGAGTGATGAGTCAAAGTATATCAGTGGGCATGACCTTGTTGTCGATGGAGGCTTCAGTGTGATGAATGCTGGTTTGTGTTCGTTTGGGCAATCGGTGTAGGGTTCTTTTATTCTTGTGGATTTTGTTGTTTGCATTGAATAACATTCATCACCGTACTTCGTTAAGTTATGGTTGTAATGGAACATAAAGTGATCGAGGGTAACTACCTTGTCTCCTTTACGATGAATATTATGTTTGTGTTCCTCTTTGACTACTATAGCACAACGGTGATAATTTTACACTCAAAAATATAGTTTAGTTAGTAATTTGTTTTTTATATTTAAGATTTTGATTTGTTTTGCTTTTTATGGTTGTGTCCAGGTGAATTCAGTACTAATATTTGTTAACATTAACATACACTTTCAAGGTGATCTTGTCTTAATACAATAGAAGGCTTATTTACTTATTTAGTAATTTGATTTTTATATTTTTTTCAACATAATTGAGTTTCTGCATTTTTTATATAGAAACATTGTGGTTTCTTAGAAAGCTTAATGTTGTTTCTTTTCAATCAATTTCGTTTTCATGAATTTTGGAAACTAATCTAAAAGTTACAAGTAAGTTTATGTGTCCATTTTTCACGATGTACTAACAAAAATAAAAAAATCTTAATTAAGTAATCAAAGATTAGAAGGAGATGACCTTGAAATATGAAGGAAGCGATTTCTGTAGAATTGTGTTGTATGAGAAAAATGGATTGAAGAAAGAAAAGATAATTTAGACTTACGCGTAATTACCTTCTAATTGTATTAATGTTGATTTCACATAATGAACCATATTATCTATTTAAATAATATAAAAACTAAATTATGAAAAGATATATACAAATAAAAATAAATATAAAAATAAATATAAAAACTAAATTACTAAATTATAAGAAGAAAACGAATAAAAACTTAAATATAATAATTAAATTACTAATTAAATTTAACATATTTGCGTCTTTTGATTAGAATGATTAAATGGGCTATTATTTATACGAAGAAAAGTCATCGACTCTATTTCACTTTTAACTTAAAACACTAACACAAGTTATTATATTATTAAAATAATTTATTAAATATATATTTTAAGATATCAAACTTTTATTTCCTTTATTATGAAACATGTGACTTTTATTCTAGTGTATCATTATATCTGTCTTTTATATAATTTATTATATCCTAGATAAAAAAGTATTAACAATTTATTATATCATACTTCTCTTTTTCACATTTGCATTACTCATATCCTTTTGTATAACTTTTGAAACATCCAACCATAATTCTTAATTTTTTATGTTAAATAACAAAGCTCCACTCACTCCCACAATGTCCTCTTTTTCTGTGCTAACAAAAAAAAGCAGTTGCACTAGCCACGGATTTTAGCGATATTTAACGAATCTGGATTAAGAGTTGGTGGTGATTGGGGCCTATATATGAATATGCAATTATATAAAATACAGAATTAAAATGGTGACTAATGTAATTAAAGATGAATACTAGAATACCAAATATTTTATTTATCGTCGTATTTGAATGATCCTAAAATAATTGGACATTTTATAATAGAATAAAACAAAATACAAAAAATTCACAAGTCACACACTATTCATTCTTTTTCAAACGCTTCAATTATACATTCATGTGATCTTTTTATTCTACTTTTTAGTTTTCATTTATCTTTCAATTATGCAGCTTTGTGTATTATTAATCTTCGCTACCTCCCCTGATTTTGGGTTTACTTACTTGCAGCACAAAATTTGTATTACCTATATTTTCCTCCATTCTTAACAAAATATATATATATATATATATATATATATATATTTATTTATTTATTGGGTATCTAAGAATGAATTTAAGTTTTGTATTAAATAAAAATTAGAAAATTAAGTATTATTTAAAGATGGCAAAAATATTCATTTTCACGAGTATATACGAATAAAATACGTTATATATAGTAAGTATATACTTTAAACGGATATCCGTAAGTAATGGATAATGAATAATTTAATACTTACATATAAATAGGTCAAGTGCGGATATCATACTACCTGTAACCGGCAAGTTTACTAGATTAAATTTAATTCAAATTAAATTTTAATTTATATGTTATTAGTTTAAATTTAATTTAATTTAAATTTGATTTAATTTATATTTAATTTACTTTAATTTACATTTATTATACATTTTGGTAATTTTATCATTTTAAAATATTAGAAAATATATTTTTTTAAATATCTACGGGTATCCATTGGTACTTGTGGGTTTTAAAATACATGCGGGTATTTTCTAAATGGGTATCCGGTGAGTAACAAGACAAATAATAGGTTGAGTTTTCTATTGCAAGTAACGATTAGGTACTATCCATGCGCAACCTGACCCATTGACATCTCTAATGAAGACTCATAAATTTGTTGTTTTAAGATTTTGAGTTGGAGATGGTGTCGATTTTTATATATGGATTGAGTTCATGTCTCATTGGTGTTCTCTCCTTGGTAACCCTTTCTCGAAACACCCATCAGTGGTATCAGAGTTGATGATTAATCTTGGTGATCGATTCAGACGAGTATCTATATCGAAAGTCTTCTTAGTGGAAGGTCAACAAGTGTATCCCGTTGAAATAAAAACTCATTTTCTTGAAGTACTGGGTTGCATGTGGTGTCAATCTCTCTTATATGTAAGTTAGTTTCATGTTTCATTAGTATTATATCTCTATATTAAATTTAGCTCGAAAGACCCATTTATTCTTTCATAAGTAACTCTTTATATCATTCTGATACCTCTTACTTCCTAATAACATTTGGATGGTAGTTTGTTATTATAAGTAATGTTCCACATTCCCTTTCAGGATTATACTAAGTTCATCATTTCAATTTACAGCTTCCAACCTTCCCATGATATTGTCTCTACCTACTTTGTCAGGCTCCAGGTTAAGGATATGACAAATCGATATTAAGTTCCTATTTCCTTTGATATTAAGTTACTAGACAAAATTGTTGAAAATGATCATTGTGCTTGGTTATGATGTATTGCTCTCTTACATCCACCAATCGCACATGTCGCACTCGTTCAACCACATTACAACAAAAGAATATATGATTAGTTGTTTCCTCCTTCAAACTACACATAGTACATATATGGAATATTTTCAATCATTATTTTCTTGCAAATTAGGTTTTCTTTTGTTACCACTTTGTTTAATATTATTTTCCACGCAAAGTGTTGCATTGATGGTAAAGTCTTCGTCTTCAAAATTAGAGTGTATCTATCAATCTTAACATATGAAACATACAATATAAACAATGTGGATTTAGGATTTGCCATACAATTATAAGATTTAATATTATTTTATCATGCATATGAATTTATATTTCACTTTCAATGATTTATTATGAATATCAAAATTATTTTAGAAATTGATTAAGTAGTTGAGTATTTTTTAAAAATACCGATGTAATTATATATATATAAAATCTATCTAACATTGGTGATTATAAGAAGTATTATATAATTTCAATTGCCTTATGAATATTTTAGTCTAGGGTGCTATTTTGAACTCTTCATATATATATATATATATATATATATATATATATATATATATATATATATATATACTTATTTTGTAAATATTTTAACTTCTGAAACACAAACACTTATATGGTTTTTTTGTATTTTGGGGTTCTTTTCGACACTTATTTATAAAATAGGATTGTTTGAATTTTTTTTTGTGAAATAAGGTTAAGTCGTCGTGGGAGAGGACGACAATAAAGGTGAAGTCGTCCTCTACCAAACCGGTGTCATTTTTTTTTTTAAAAAAAGTGATGTCGTCAGGTGCATTAACGGTTTCTCTGCAAATTTCAAGAAATCGTTATGGTGAAGGCCTGTCGGAGAGAATATCCTGATAGGAAGCCATTATCGCTGCTGCAAAAACGCAAACCACCATTGTTCATCCCTCGCACTAACAGTTGCAAAAACGCAAACCACCGCCGTTCATCCCTCGCACTAACAGCTGCAAAAACGCTAGTTTAGTTTAGATCGATTGTAACAAGCTAAGTTTATTTTTTAATCGACATACTCTTGAATGTATAACGTAATTACTATCAAGATGTCATATTTTTCTTAATTAATACTTTATACACCATCCAAACATATACAAAAAAAGTATAAAAATAATATAGAGCATATATATAACTATCTTTTATATCAAAATTCACTGAATAAAAAAAATTAATTTTACTTTTATTTTTAGTATTATTTTATATGTATTTTTCTCAAATTATAAAAGATTTATATTTAAAATGATACAAAATAAAATAAAAATCAAAGTAAAAACTTTAAACAAATAACTCATAGTATCATAGAAAAATAAAATAATAAAAGTATAAATTAATACATAGGATTAATGCCTAACTTGAAATCAATTAAATAACATAATCATAATCACGTAATGACAATTAATGTGTAACTGGATACAAATTAAATAGTATAAATATAAATTAAAAATTCGTGCCTAAAAATAAATTAAATGATATAATCATGAATAGATAAATAAAATTAGGATGTAGCCAGAAATAAACAAGATTGATACATAATTGAATATAAATTAAATAAAATAAATAAATAACTATAAATAAATTAAATAATATAAATAAATAAAAAATAAAAGTTAATAAAGTGATATATAATTCAAAATAAATAAAAATTTAATAAAATATTTATACAAATGTATTAAGATTAATATAAAAGAATTTAACAGCAACCCGTTTACTTTATTAATTTATTAATTGACTGACACACTATAAATACTTTCGATATAAATATTTTTAGATGATTAAAATTTTCTTAATTATATTTACTCTCTCGCTCTTTCATTGTATGTTATCTCCTCTTAATTTTCTTTTGCATCTTCTTTTTCACGTCTATTTATAAGTTAAAATTTATTTCCTTTATTTTTATCATGATTACATGAATTTAATTTAATTTTATCTTCTTATATTTTTTTTATTTTCCTTTTTATATTTTAGAAGATTCTTTTAAATAATAATTTATTAATATATATATATATATATATATATATATATATATTATATAATTTTTTTTTTTATTTTTTTTTTATTTTTTTATATTTTTTTTTTTTTTTTTTTTATATTTTAAAAAATTTTTTTAAATAAAAATATATATATATATATATATATATATATATATATATATATATATTAGATAATCTTTTAATTTATTTTATTTTCTTATTATTATTATTCTCATTTTCTAAAAACTATTTAATTTGTTTTTCAATATTTAGACTTTATCTATATATAATTAAAAATATTTTTAAAATATAAATTTAATTACATGAGTTACAATATAAAATTTTCTAACTCTTATTTTTAGAATAATAATAAAAAATAAAAGGTATAAAAACATTATATTGTAAATACGAAAAAAGAACATTATTACGTATATTTGACCAATTTAGTTTCTCAACTTTAAAAATTCGAGGATTCAGTATTTTTAATCAATTTTCTTGTTAAATTTATTTTTTGAGTTGTTTATACTATTTGACATTCTTTCATCTTAATGTTTGACTGAGAAATGTGTTTGAAACGTCAAACAAACTTAATAAAATTTGGTTAAAACTAAATTCATACATTTATAAAATAAAATTGGAGACTAAATTAAGTCAAAATTTTAAAAAATGAATAATTTTAATTTTTACATGTTGAGATCAATGATTTTTTGCATTTGACATTATCTCTCATTACCTTTCATTATTTTTTTCATTAAAAATATAAAATTTAACTTTTATTAAAAATGTAAAATTTAACTTTTATTAAAACTATTTTATATATATAAAAATTATCAAATGATAATAAAACGTAGTCAAAAAGCTTTTTTTTCATGTTTCAGTCGGTGGAAAGGCTGGAATAAAAATATAAAAATATTTTATAAAATAAAGTCATTTACGAAACAATATACATCCCGTTTCACCTGTGAAGAATAATATTTAGTACCAATGTTTCCCTGACTCTACTAATATATCTAAGAAATTGAAAATAATATTCACAACCACACGATCTTCATGTCAAAACTGATGTGCTATTACAGTAATATTCAAGTCAGAAAACTTTCTAGTTTATTGTTAATTGATCAGAATTCTAGGTAAATATGATATAATAAGTAGTTTCCACCGTTGAATTAAAACATAATTAATTAAGAAATGACATGATTTATACCAATGGATTGATAACAACTAGTAGGACCTCGTTCATTTCCTTATGTTTCATGATCATTACGCAAATTAAAAATAAAATTAATATAATGTATTTAGACAAAGTAATTTAAAAAAAAATCATTAATAAATTTAAAATTTTTTGAAACGAAATGAATTGTTTGGATTAAAAAATTAAAATTTAGAAATTAAAAAATATATTTCAAATAACAAAAGTAATAGAATTTAAAATTTACTCAAAAAAATAAAAAAATTGAAATTTTATAACGAGTCATTTTCTTAATATTAGATGTGTCAATTTGACAAATAATATACGGACTAACTTCAATCCACTAAATAAACCTTCATTGTATTAGCCCATTAAATAAAAAATAGATTTTGAAATTATTCATAAAAGGAAAAAAAAAATTGAAATTTCATAACGAATCAATTTCTATAATTAAAGATATCAATTTGATAAATGTCCTATGGAATACCTCCATCCACTCTTAAATAAGCCTTAAATTTATTAGTCCATTAAATAAAGGGCAAAAAAAAAAACGACCAAAGTGGATTTCACTCTCTTACAAAATAATTAACTACTAAACACAATACATTCAATTCGAGAAAGAGTTTGAGACGTGTTGGCTTGAGCCAAATAGTCACAAGACTTTTCAACTGTGATCGACTTGCGATCGAGCACTCTTGGGTTAACTTTTGGTTAGATCGACTCGGGTCAACCTTCAATCCTAACTAGTTCAATTCGACCTCCAGCTTGGTCTGTTCAGCTTGGACCAACACGACTCAACCTTCTACTCAAATCAATTCAACTCAATTTTTCGATCCAACCGATTTAAGTCAGTTTTACTCGGACCTCCTTCCTAATCTAAGTTTGCTCGATTCTTTGATCAAACCAACTTAGCTCGATTATTAATCTGGATCATTCCAATTTGATTTTCAACTTGAGTTGAATCGGATCAATCTTCAATCTTCAATCTTCAACCTGATCAACGATTTTTGCTTTCGTTACCATTTTGAGCTTGCATGCCTTTTCTTTATGAGAACTTTTTATGATGTGAATTTTTATTTTGCTCTGATCCATGTAAGTCAGGACCCAGGCCTTTTCTTTACAAGAGCTTTTTATGATGTGAATTTTTATTTTGCTCTGATCCATGTAGATGAAGACCAAATCCTATCCCACAGACAAAGTGAAAGTGACAATTCTACTCTCATTACACGTTATACATAGTGAAAAACTAAATTGTTCAATATTATTTTAATATTTAAATTTAAGTAATAGTTTTTGTAAATTTTAATATAAATATACAAATTTTAAAATGAAAAATTATCTTAAAAGAGAATTTCAATTACTTTATCTAAAAAAAATTGAAATATACAATATTTTAATTATTTTATCTAAACAAAATCTTCAAAAGATGATGAAAATTTAATTACAAATAATTTAAATATCATGAATCTCTTTTGTATAAATATGAGAAAGGGAAGAAAGAAAAACGTGCGTACCACACTTCACAAAAGCTGTGGTTGAGAAACAAGAACGGGGAGAATCATGGGAAGTGTTTCAGTAGTTTCCTCTGCAGTTGCCAGAAGGTATCTCAACCCAAACCAACCCAAAATCTCTTCACCATTTTCTTTTTTGTTAAAGTAAAAGCAATTATCCTTCATAACTGTGATTTGAGTTATTAAACACAATTTGAAAGACAGGTTAGAAGGGAAGGTGGCGTTGATCACAGGTGCAGCAAGTGGCATTGGGGAGAGTACGGCGAGACTAATGGCGAAACATGGAGCCAAAGTAGTGATCGCAGATATCCAAGACGAGTTAGGTCACTCGGTTTCCAAGGACATAGACTCCTCCATCTACGTCCACTGCGACGTCACAAAAGAGGAACACGTGGAACGTGCCGTGGACACCGCCGTTTCTAGGTTCGGGAAACTGGACATCATGCACAACAACGCAGGGACCATAGAAGTGTGGAACCCCAGCATTATGCACAACAAAAAGTCCGATTTCGATGAGGTCATTAACGTCAACTTGGTCGGTGTCTTCCTCGGAATGAAACATGCGGCGAGGGTAATGGCGCCTTCTCGGCGTGGCAGCATAATCGCCACCTCAAGCGTGTGTGGACGCATAGGTGGCGCGGCTTCACACGCTTACACGTGCTCGAAGCATGGCGTTGTGGGGCTGGTGCGAAACGCTGCAGTGGAGCTTGGACCCTTGGGAATACGTGTGAATTGTGTGTCTCCTTACGGAGTTCCAACGCCGTTGAGTAAGAAGTTTCTGAACACTGATGATGAGGGGGTTGCTGCACTTTATTCGAATCTGAAAGGTGTTACTGTGAAACCCGAGGATGTGGCTGAAGCTGTGGTTTACTTGGGGAGTGATGAGTCCAGGTATGTTACTGGGCATGACCTCGTTGTAGATGGAGGCTTCACTGTTGTGAACGCTGGTTTGTGTGTGTTTGAGTCGTTAGTGTAGGGCCTTTTGGTGGTTTTCATTGTTTCAATCGCTATGTTGAATGACATGCATCAGCTGCTTCGTTATGCTCTGGTTGTAATGGTGCTGAAAAGTGATTGAGGGTAACTGCTTTATGTTTGTGTCCTTTGAGTACTGTAGCACGTGGTGATCACTTTTACAATGACAAAAAACAATATGATTGAGTCTGTTTTTATTGCGATCACATTCTATGGGACCAATGATGGGAAAACAACAGAAACAATATACTAAATCCATCGGAACATTCAATAATATACGAGGAGGAGCAACAATAATAAAGCATAAATAAAGGCAGATTTATAACGTGAAAAACCTCATAAAGGATAAAAATATCAAAGAAATAGTTCCAAATATAATCAATAAGAATACAAAAGAGTCATTTTAATTGAGATTTTAAAATTTAAAAACAATAATATAATATTTTAAATTATACAAACTTCAATGAATTATTTTTGCTTATTGATTTTTTTTTGTATTACGTGTAACTTTTAATTTGTATATACAGAACAATTTCATCTAAATATATTAGTAAAATATAATAATAGTGTTCTCTCATCAAATTTATAATGTTTTCAAGTAATTATTTTTATCATGTTTTCTAGACTCTTACTTTCTACTATTATTTTTTAGGTCATTGTCATAGTTAAATAATAAAAAGTTTTAGTGTTAACACTCAACCAAATAATAAAACAATAAAACTTTCAAAATAGAGAAGAATAATACAAAAAAAACCTATAAAATCACTGCTGCAGTGCGAAATTAATATCTCTCAACTCAGATCTCGTATCTACGATCGAACGGTGAACGAATCCGCAGCGCCGATTCTACAGTGGCAAACTCTGTAAAAAGCGTGAACAAAATTTTTTTCTACCTTTCCCTCTATGTGTTATGGTTAGTATGTTGTGACTCTTGTTCTGCCACTCTATTTATTTTGTGATTCTCTCTCTACTAGATTAAATGTATGAGTTTCAAGTTTTGAACCTTTTTTCCCGGAGCCTGATACCTACCAAACAAGAAATATAGATTAAGATGTGGGTGATTGGGGTCTGTATATGAATGGAAAATACGCAAGCAACTAGTCCCTTGGGATATCAACTTCACCGACTTGAATCTTTAACCTGAGCACATCAAAATGATTCTTTCTAAAAACTTCTATGAATATCTCATTCAAAAGAGCACTCTCAAGTTTCTTTTATAATTGTTCTAGTATGTTGAACATAAAAATTTAAAATACGTATCCACATTCAAGAATACTTAGAAGTCAGGAAAATTTAATATTCATGTCAATCGATTGATCAGAAATCTAGGTAAGGTAATGTAATAAGTAGTTTCCAGTGTCGAATTAAAACATAATTAATTAAGAAATGGCATGATTTATACCCGTGTGCTTGGATAAAAGGCTTAGACGACTCGATTCTTTATTTTTTATATTATTATCCAGATTTAAAATAGGTTTGGATAAGATAATTAAAGAGAATTAATCATTTATTTGATAAAATTGAAATTCTTTAAATAAAATAAGTTGTTTAAATAAGAAAATTGAAATTTAGAAAATTTAAAGATGTTTCAAATATCTAAATTAATAGAGTTTGAAATTTATTAAAAAAAAGGAAATTGAAATTTCACAAACTAATTACTCTCATATTGTTAGAGGTGTCAATTTGACAAATGGTCCATGGGTTAGCATTAACTCATTCTTAAGTATGCCTCCATTTTATTTATAGTTGTCAAAACGGGTCACCCGGTCTGACCCACAACGGGTTGGTCACGTAGTGAGTCAATCCAACCCGGTTTACTTATTAACAAGCCAAAAAAATTTGAACTCATTCTGGTCCATCCCGAGTTGGTGGGTTAAATGGGTTAACTCACTTGCTCACTTAATTAAAAAAAGATACTATTTTTTTCTTCAGTCCCAAACAAACTAAATTATAGTTGTGATTGAAATATAAATACATTTCAATACAATCCAAGTACAATAAAAAATAATGTTCAACCCCAAATACAAACCAAAATCACAAAAATATTAGGTTTGCATTTGTCAATCCAATATGTTGGCTAAAAAAACCAACCCAGCCCAACCCAATTACAAAAAAAAAAATATGTGGGCCTTTATTTGCGAGTGGGTTGGTGAGCCAACCTGGCTCACCACAGGTTCAATTCGGGTGAACCAGGTTTTTGGTGGGCCAAGTAAAAAATTGACTCATACTGAAATTTGTTAAAAATTTTCAATCCAACTTAGTCCGAACTCGTGGTGGGTAGGGTTGGCCCATGAGTTCTGACTGTTAGTAAAAAACCAACATGACAAGTGCATCGATCGCACATAGCAAGTAATAAGTGCAATACATGACAACTCTCACAATTCATGACTCAATTAGACACAAAGTTCACAAAAACACAATGAAAACTCTTTTTGTATTTTTATCAAACAGTTGGTGTGCAACAAGAAATTAACATAGTGTATTTACAATTTGTCAAGATTAGACTTCAATCATTTCATTCTCATGCATTCTAAATTATACCAATTCCATATTCATGTTAAAATCAATTCACAAGAATACTCAAATCCTATTCCTAAAGCCTTTGAGCTTATGATCACTCATCAAGTTTCAATTCCTTGAACAAGTGAAATCATGCATTAGTTTCAAGAATCTAAGATTACTAATGAACCAAGTTCTATTCCTAGATGCAAGGATCCATTAGGTATTTAATTTCAAATCTAGATTCTAAAGATGTTTCCCAACACCTCAAGAATCACAAATCAAGCATGGGAACAATCCACATCAAGCATTAAGCATAGAAATCAAATACTAACATGAATTGGAAAAACATATAAATTAACAACACAATTTTACACAAGAATTCAATGTTTTACATCTAATCTCAACAAATAGAAATTGCTCTCCATGATGGAGAACCTAGGATTTTACAAAATTGAAGAATAGGGAAGAAATTGGAACCATAAAGTAGAAACAATTCCTCTCCCAAGGTTCTTGAATGCTGCCCCATGCTCCAATTGCGCCTCTCATTCGCATCTCCGCCTCCAATTTCGTAGTCCATCATCCTCTCCAACCCAAAAAGGGTAAAATCTCCATGGATGAAGAAGGAGACCCAAGAAGGAGAAGGGAGAGTTTCCCAACACCCTTAATAGCCTCAAAGAGTCTCTCCCAAGCACTCAAGGTGTTTCTATTTGTGAAAAATGAGGAATCCCTTAATACTATAGTAGAAACATGATTAAATAACCATATTCGTGTATTAGGGGTCGATATTCTCGCCTAGCGGCTTCATACTCACCTAGTGAGGCATAAAATCAACGTTCTCAGACATGTAACTCGCTGGGCGAGCCATATTTTCGCCTAACGACTCGAATACTGCAGCTCTGGTCTGTCATTTTCGCCCAACGAGCCACCAGTTCGCCCAACGAGTGATCCTAGAGCCCATTGGTCATTTTTTGGCCTTCCAAGGGTGGTCCAAGGCAGTATATACATAAAAGTGAGTCCTTTCTCCATGTTTGCAGTGTTGGACTTGATCTCGGCACCCCTCGACATAGGTATTTGTGTAAAAGTCAATTTTTTATGTCCATTCATTCTTCCTTGAGTTTCAGCTTGTTTTCCTCCACCAGAATTGCTTCCTATTGTTTTATTTCATACACTCATAATAGAGATTAAAAGTAAAAAATTATAAAACAACTAAAATACGAAACAATGCAAAAACAACATAAACTAGAGGATTAAACAAGATAAAAGTTAGTAGGAGTTGATTTTATTCACGAAACTTAACATCAATAAAATGTAGAAAACAACGTTATTATTGACCCACTTTGACAACTCTAATTTTATTAGCCCACTAAATGAAGGGCAGAAAAAATGATCAAAGTGTATTTGGTCATACTATAATTGACTCCTAAATACAAGACATTCAACTCGAAAAAGTCAAACTAAGGATGTCAATAAAATTTGTACCTGTGGGTATTCGTAGATAAAACTCATAACAAGTACGAAATAGATATTATAAATTGGTACCTGTAGGTAACAGATATAGATATTTTTTATATTCATATGTTAATGGGGTGGGTATGGTATCATAGTATCTCTACCCTTAGATATCTATAACACGCTAAACTATAATTTACCAAAATACCCTTATATATATATATATATATATATATATATATATATATATATATATAATTAACAACAATGTGAATTGTTAGTTTTTTTATTTGTTTATTTTTCAGGAATCAATCGAACAAAGTGAGTTTGTTGATCCAAACACTAGTTAAAGAACTTATATATTCTGTTGAACGTGATTTAATATTTACTATTATTATTTTATTTGGACTTGTATGAATATGAGTTTATTTGGATTTTGTTTGAAACTTCTGATAGTCTATTTAGACCTTCTATCAATTCTTTAATCTAACTAATTTGGCTCATACTTGGCATCAAACTGGCACTACTTGGACCTTCTTCCTAGTCTAGGATGACTTGATTCTTTGACTGAATCAACTTGATTTTCGACTTGGATCGACTCGACTCAATTATCAACATGATCGACTATTTTTACTTTTGTTACCGTTTTGAGCTTGTGAAACTTTTCTTACAAGAGTTTTTTCATCACGTTTTTTTTTTGGCTCGGATTCATGTATACCGAGTCCTATCTATATATAGATCAAGCCAAAAGTGACAATTCTACGTTCTGTACACATAATATTTAAACAAAATTATCTTAAAACGAAATTCAATTACTTTATTTAAATAAAATATTTAAAACATGATGAAAATTTAATTACAATTTATTTAAATATCATAAATCTCTTTTGTATAAATATGAGAACGGGAAGAAAGGAAAACGTACCACACTTCACAGAAGAAGGTTGAAAAACAGAGAACGGGGAGAGTCATGGGAAGTGCTTCATTAGTCTTCGCTGCAGTTGCCAGAAGGTATCTCAACCCAAAATCCCTTCACCATTTTCTTTTTTGATATATTGAAACCAATTATCCATCATTACTGTGATTTGATTTGTTAAACACAATTTGGGAAACAGATTAGAAGGGAAGGTGGCGTTGATCACAGGTGGAGCAAGTGGCATAGGGGAGAGTACGGCGAGACTCTTGGCCAAACATGGAGCCAAAGTAGTGATCGCCGATATCCAAGACGAGTTAGGTCACTCAGTTTCCAAGGATATAGACTCCTCCATCTACGTTCACTGCGACGTCACAAAAGAGGAACACGTGGAACGTGCCGTGGACACCGCCGTTTCTAGGTTCGGGAAACTAGACATCATGCATAACAACGCAGGGACCATAGGAGCGTGGAACCCCAGCATTATGCACAACAAAAAGTCCGATTTCGAGGAGGTTATTAACGTCAACTTGGTCGGTGCCTTCCTCGGAATGAAACATGCGGCGAGGGTAATGGCCCCTTTTCGACGTGGCAGCATAATCGCCACCGCGAGCGTGTCTGGCCGCTTAGGTGGCGTGGCTTCGCACGCTTACACGTGCTCGAAGCATGGCATTGTGGGACTGGTGCGAAACGCTGCAGTGGAGCTTGGACCCTTGGGAATACGTGTGAATTGTGTGTCTCCTTACGCGGTTCCGACGCCGATGAGTAGGAATTTTCTGAACACCGATGATGAGGGGATTGCTGCACTCTATTCCAATCTGAAAGGTGTTACTCTGAAAGCCCAAGATGTGGCTGAAGCTGTGGTTTACTTGGCGAGTGATGAGTCAAAGTATGTTAGTGGGCATGACCTTGTTGTCGATGGAGGCTTCAGTGTGATGAATGCTGGTTTGTGTGCGTTTGGGTCATCTGTGTAGAGCTTTTTTGTGGTTTTGGTTGTTCAATCGTTGTGTTGAATAACATTCACCAGCATACTTCATTAAGTTGTGGTTGTAATGGTGCTGAAAGTGATTGAGGGTAAGCCTGCTTTGTCTTCTTATTAATATGTTTGTGTCCTTTGACTACTACAACACATGGTGATTACTTTTATAGTAAAAACAAAACAAAAAAACAACGATGAAAAACGTTATTTGACAACGTTACTACCTTTTATATTGAATAAAGTACGAAATCAACTTGTCCCTTAGGGCATCAACTTGATCAACTTGAATCTTTTAACCTAAGCATACTCAAAATGATTCTTTCTAAAAACTTTTATATATGAATATCATTCAAAAAATCACTCTTAAGTTTCTTTTATAATTGATTTAGTATGAAGTTGAACATATATATAAAAATTTAAAATACGCATCATTATTCAACCATACTTATAAGTCATGGATCATTGATTTATGCGATTATCCTATAAACGTGATTGGGTCACCAAGCAGATGCAAACCAAATTTAATTTGTTTTATCCATTTAATAATAATATATATATTGAAAAGTCTCTTATTTAATTTCAAAATTATCTTTAAATATAATTTTTTTCCCCTAAGATATTTGTGTATTCACGTATGCAACCACCCAAGACTCACATATCCCACATGCACACACATAACAGGTTTTTCACTCATTTATTGTGCCTTTTTATTTCATTACATGTCTTTGTATAAGTCGTGGTCCTAGGAAGCGACTTCATAATAATCATAATAAATGTCATATGCTATAACACGACATGCTCATAAAATAAAAAATAGTGTACCAAGGACACAACTTTCCTTTGAAGTTGTGGACCCTATGCACAAGTTGCAATTTGTTTTTTTATATCACAAGTCATGTGTTGTGGACACAAATTGTGCACAACTGGATGAAGCCATTGCCATTAGAGATGACTTTCCATTTTTAATTTCTATTTGAAAGTCAAGATGGAGAACACATATTTGGTTGTATGGAAGTCGTGATAAATGGATACAACTTTTGTTTTGTTATCATTTTTTAAATAAGGATGTGTGATAGTCGATGGATATACGACACAACTACAAAACAATTATTTATTATCTTCCAAATATTTTTTGTTTATTATCTTTGTCTTTTATTTCTTCTTTATTGTCTCTCTTACAAACACGAAAAAAAACTTAAAGCTCATTAAAAATTGATGAAGAAAAGTTGAAATGGACCAGAAATATGTACGAGGGAGGGAAAAGAAAAAAAAAATTATAAAATGGAGATTGTTGGATAAAAACAAGTAAAGTGAAAGTTAAATTTTTATATTATTTGATTTTATTTTTAATTTATATAAGTAATATTAATTTTAAAAACTCATTATTATCTTTTTTCTATAATTTGTTTTTTAATAAATACTTATGGAGAAGTTCATATGTAGATACACCATCTATGTAGGACTAAGATGCCAAATTTGTGGGTAATTGAATTGTGTATGATAGATTTTGGAGAATAAATTGACTATACATGAGATGGATTGTAGCTTTGTTGGATACCCACTACATATCACACATCTTCTTTTAAAAAAAAAAATAACAAAGGAGAAGTTGGTCCAATGATCACAACTTTTATCCAACAAAAAACGTGTATTCAAGTCACGACTCTTAATTAGAAATTAAAAGTTGAAAGTCATCCTCGAATGCCAGGACTTCAAAGGAAAGTCACTCCCAATATTTTTTAATTTTTTGAGCATGTCGTTGCCAGAACACATGATTTCTATTATGACTATTATGAAGTCGCTTCATGAGACCACGGCTTACATCAAGATCCATAATAAAATAAAAATTTACCCATTTTGGTACTTTACCCAAAAGAGTACACCATATGGATAAAAAAATTCACACATCACACATATGCATGCACACGCAACACAGTACATCGAGACACAACAATTATACATTAATCTCACTACGGTAATCCAATGAAAAACAAATTTTTGAAGCAATAAGAAAAGTAAAACCTATAAGCAAAAAGAAAGCATAAATGACAAATAAAAGTTAATGCAATATTTGTATACTACTTAAGAAGTTAAAGGCGTTTTAGTAATTCAAAAATAAAATAATTATATTGCTAGAAAAAATATATTTAGCATAGGCCAAAAACCGAAGCTAAATAGCAAATATATTTAATGTCGACTTTGTAGCACACGTGTATGAGACATTAAAACTATAAACATCAATTCTTTTTAGCTCAACTTTTGAATACTAATTCTAACTAGTGTCAACTTAACCGATACTAAGTTATCACTAGTTTTTAAATGAATTTTTTACTTCAAACCTTTTAATGTCAGTTTGATTAATGCTTAGACGTTTTTATTTTAAGAATTTTGTATTGACTTGGTCGACACTAATGACAATAACTTTTAAAAAAATCAACACCTTCATGTTCAAATAATGTAAACGATGAAATTAAATAAATAATTATAACGAATTAAGAAGATGAGTGTAGATGAAATATGAATGTCGATGAAGGATGAGTATGAATAAAGGAGATGATTAGGAGAAGAATGAGGATGATGGAAATGTGTGTGAATGAAAAAGATGAGTGAGGATGGAGATGAATGTGAAAAGGAGATGAGTGTGGATGAAAGATGAAGAGATTTAAAAATTTGAATGAAGAATGAGTGTACTGAGATTTATATAGAAAGTGAAAGAAAAAAATTTCGAGTGAAGAGATTTAAATTAAAAATAATCTATGAATGATAATCATTACAAAGAATCCCGAGAATTTAAAATATAAAAATTAGCGAAGTTGTTTCTAACTTAAATAAATATAAAAATTAAAAAATATAAAATTAACGACTTTATTTTCATATCAAACGTCAAACATGTTGACTTTATAGTATGT
>Ga0214544_1006830_pt1 | contig 20685 bp, 9 predicted proteins | sample CNSS3metaG_FD_160074 | JGI IMG/M metagenome (GOLD analysis project Ga0214544, IMG submission 160074) | Root nodule microbial communities from cowpea collected in UCLA plant growth center, Los Angeles, California, USA - CNSS3 | ecosystem: Host-associated > Plants > Roots > Nodule | place: USA...
TTTTCTCTTTTTTTTTTTTTTTAAAATTTTTTTTTTTTTTTAAAAAAAAAATTTTTTCTTATAATTTTTTAATATATATATATATATATATATGATCCAACTTTTTTTTTTTTTTTTTTTTTTAATTTGATGTGTTCTTAGCTATCACAAATAACTTTGATATATTTTTTTTTTTAACAACCTTAATTTGTATCCTGTGCACGGCATTTCACTATCTTTCCCATCACTTTTTAACACTGATTCAAGATAGTTGAACCAAAAGACATGGTATACCATCTTCATTACTTCTTAGCTTTGATGTACCGATACATCAATTTAGGTAACGTATTTGTGTTTGACATGTATTTGTGTCCGATACTTTATTATATTTATGAACGAAATATCTAATTTATACAATAGTAATACATTTATAATGACAATAATTTATAATTTTTATATGTTAAAAATTTTAATACACATGATTTTAATTTGGATTCATCCAATAACAATCATATATTTATTATGTTTTTAAGAATTATTGAGCATTTTTCAATATGCATATATCATGTATCGTATCATAATATTTTCAAAATAAACATATTGACGTATCGGATATGTGTTGTCATATCCGATACACGTATCATATTTATGCATCATAGTTTCCTAGTAACATTACATGAAAATTCTTTAATAATGAGTAGTTTTAATGACAAAATAATTAGTCATTATAGTGATCAATTTAGATACCAATTTATAAACTAAAAATTATTGGTAATTAAAATAATTTCAAAAAATTATAATTAGTATGTAAATTGGTAACTAAAATGGTTTTTATCATGAATTGGTCACTAACATTAGTTACCAAGATTTTGATTACCAAAGAAATTGATCTTTGGAGTGGTCTTTAATTAGGAAATTGGTCTCTAAATTAGTCTATAAACAAATTTTAGTCACTAAAATTGGCCATTATATAAGAGTTTTCTTGTACTTTAACTTTTCTCTTCTTTGGGTAAAATTATAATATATTCTTATTCAAGTGAAAATTCTTTAATTTCCATCATATATGCTTTAATCTGCCTACTTAGAACTCTAGATAAACCAACCAATAAAATTACCTAAATCATATACAGTAAATACTCGTAATACCCTTTACATAATATATAGAATTTTCAGATTTTCTTTGTATTACAAATGTATGAAAAGGAATGCATGGGGGAAAATTAGATTAAATTTATCGAAACTGTGGTAGATTATGCTTGTTTAAAGGCAAATAATACATGAACATGAAATGTTTAATCTACAAAAAAAATGCTTCATTAACAATCAATTTTAAGAACTAAAAGTTGTTAGTCATTATAGTGACTAACTGAGATACCAATTTACAAAATAAAAAATTATTGGTTACTAAAATAGTCACTATTATAAATAAAAAATTATACTTGGTTTCTAATTTAGTTTCTAAAATTTAGCTATAAAAGAAAATTGGTCACTAAAAACATTAGCTATCAGAATTTTTACTACCAAATGAATTAATTTTTAAATTAATCTTTAATTAATTAATGACCAATTTGACGATTAATTATAATTTTTTATTTATAATAGTGACTATTTTAATAACTAATAATTTTTTATTTTATAAGTTAGTAATTAAATTAATCAGACTCTCAGCTTTTGTCGACTAAAATTAGGTGCTAATAAACATTTTCTAGTGTTATATATAAATTAATTTTATGTATAATGCTTGAGCTTGAATGTTACCCTTCAAAGTGATGGGTGTTTGATTGACCTATGTATTCAACAATTGATTATGATGGCTAGGGTTTTGGTTGTTAAGAAGTTGAATGGAACTATGGGGAGAATGTTTTAAAAGATAGGGAGTAATTCTTAATAATCAATCAGGTTCAAATTAATTTGAGAAGAATGTGTTAAAGAAGTAAAAAAATGAATAATTTTCAGAAAGTTAAAAAAAAAGAACTATTTTTTTTCTTCAAAGTTAATTTTGAAAAAAGTTTAGGCAGACATGTGCATATTATCTTATCTTGTATGTACTTTTTGTGCATGTGGGTCAGTGCTTTGGAATATGAGCAACATATTAACAGTCTCTTATGTTTTCATCTTAGTTTGATTTGAAGTATAACCAGGTAAAAACCTGCTCACTTGTACGGATGCCGGTTCTTTAGGAAAATAATTCAATACAAGTTATATATATATTTTTACAAAGATAGGTTTTTTAAATAATTAGAATCAACATGTTACAGAGATAGGAATCATTTGGTGTGAAGACAACAGAATAAATTAATTTATTTATCAATTTCTTTTCATGAAGTGTGAAATTAATAAAGTAAAAGACATTTCAAAATCATAAATACATTGTCTCTAACAGTACCTTGTTTTTCTCTTTAATTTTCATACTTTAAGTTTCGATATTTCTACAATATCCACTTTATAGAGTTTTTTTTTTCTTCCTCATATTCAAACTGCATTGTCTCGCATGTTTGCTTAAAATTTAATATACTATGCTTATTAAAGAACCATCCTTTCATCCCATATCAATATTTTTTATGTGAAATTTGTAAACACAAATCACAAACTTGAAAGAGAAAACATATTGCATAATATACTGAAGACTAATCTCACCTAATTGTTTTGTGACTAACAATAGGATAATCTAGATTAGAATAAGTAATTATTAAGGATAATAATAAAGTAAAATTGTAATGATTATATTGAAAGCTTTGAATGAGTGTAAATTTTAATATTATTGAAAATTTAAATGAAACACTAAGTAAAATGGAGGAAGTATCTATTTGGTAATAATATAAATGATTCATTATAACTATTAAAAGTTTTACATTATATAGACTTCAGTTTCGTAATTTTTCTTTAATATTGTGAGTGACAAACATTATTTGAACATTTTCTTTAAAAGAACATAAACAACATGACCTAACCTTCTAGAATAAAATAATATCCAAAATGAAGGAGGAAGAAAGTATGACATACATTACTATTCAATGATATCAGTCCTGCATTATTTGTTTGAGATATAACAGGTTTTGTCATTTTGTTGTGTAGAAGATAAACATTATTTTCAGTGGCAGAAAAACATTGGAAGACATTGATTATGTTGTGTCTGTCTTGTGATGTTTAAGCAAGTTTTGATTTGTTGGATGTATTTGTTGAGCATGGATCAGTTAGTGATGTTGGGTTTTGATGAAACAGCATGCAGGAGACAATTGAACGCTACCGCAGGCATAACAGGAGTGCTCAAACAGTGAACAGATCTGATGAGCAGAATATGCAGGTATTCCTTTTTATTTTTTTCTTCTCCTCTTTAGCTTTTTCTTTTCATTTTAGTTTTTTTTTTTTGTTATATGCTTCTAGAATATGAGTATGAACATCATCGTATTACTAGATACATTTAGAAACATCTAAATACAAACACTATATTATACTATTAATTTACCTTCTGATCAGATAAAAAAAAAGTTATAGCTTCACTGAAAATTAAAATGGATTTGAATCGGTTTTATTTTTAATTTTTTCAAATAAAAAAAATCTGGCTAGCATCGACTCAAAAATAACTCTTCAATGTTGAACAAGAAGTAACCCTAACCTACATTTTTATTGACGTTGATCCAAAAATTACCCCAACTAATATCAAATGAAAATAATTTCAATTAACATTAATAAAAAAAGTCATAATTGACACCAGTCGAAAAATACCAATGATATTGACAAAGCTTATCCTGAACAACATTAACTGTCGACAAAAGAAAAACCATGGCAATGATGACTAAAAGATAACTATGATAATCTTTAACTTAAAATAAATTTTGCCAACATCACTGGAAATAATGATATTGAGATGATGACATCCAAACTAAAGCTTACTCAATGAGTCTTTGACTAATACGATGTCAAAGAGATGATCTTTAGAAGCATATGAGTTCCACGTTTCTCAAAATTTGTTGTGGTAGTAGACAAATGACTTGGTGTGTTTTAAGTTATAAGAAAAATCATAAGGAGTTTTGTTATATAAAAAAAAATCAAATATATTAAATATGAATAATTGGGTTGTCCACCGATATTCAAATTCAAGAAAAAAAAAAACTTCTTTGTTAGCAATTCCCTCAAGTAACACTCTGTTACAAAATTAATATTTAACATAAGTTATTTAGTGGTATTTACATTGGTTATAAACTCGTAATAAGTGTGTCATGCATTGATTGTTAAATCGATGAAATATGTGTCACATATTTTATCAGTTATCTCAAAAAAAATTGATGTTATATATTATATTGGATTCTGAGTACAACTGATGTAATAGATTTTTTATCAACTAAAAATAAAATTAATATAAAACACTTGAAGTGTTATAACCCTTTTATATAAAACACAAAATTCTTATAACCTAAAAGAACCAATAAAAAGCTCTAAGGTGTATAACAACAAGAAAACCTCCTGCACAACCATACCATATTGGTTCATAATTATAGTGAGAACTAAACATAAAATTTGGTTGTGATGGATAAACATAAAATTTACTACCATTGCAACACAACATCCTTTTAATTCTGCTATTGTGCTTCAGCCATTGGTTACTTTTTATCCTCAGAAGTTGTTTTAGAAGTAGCATCATCCTCATTGCACGGGTATTGCCTGAAAACATCTTTGGCTTGTTAATCTTGTTGCAATCATTTGTTCAATTGTGATGTAATAGATACCTTTTTAAAACACATACTATATTGATTGGATTGAAAACCTATGTAAAAGGTATATACATTAGCGCAAATTATTGTTTTTAATTCGTCTTATATGTCTCGGTTAATTAAAAAGCGAAACATATAATGGCGCGGTGGTATTTTTGCAATTTCACCAAACTTTTATGTCTCGGTTCACAGAACACCCGAAACAAAAAATGGTTTTATGCTTCGGTTGATAAAAACTGGTGCCAAAAGCTAGTATATGCCTCGGTTACAGAGACCCGAAGCCAAAAACTCACATATTTGGCCTCCGGTGACAAAGGATCGGTGCCAAAACCAATTATAAGCCTCGGTTATTAATTACACCGAGATCATATAGTTTATTTAGGTTTCAAAATGCATCAGACCAGCCATCATTCACGAAGCCATTGCAGCACCTCATCCACAAAAAACGAAGCAAGTCCACCGTGCCTCGAAGGAGAAGAACGAAACCTCCATTGCAGCGCTGTCAATCATGTTCAACAGTGATGAAACTACTGCACCTAAACACGTAGAAATGCACCTGCTATGGAGCTCCACGCAAATGTAACAGCACCAGCGGACCAGAAGCGCGGACGCATCCAACACGCAAAACGTGGTCGTCATCATTCTCCACCCATCGCGAACCAGATTCGCGCAGCCCACCACCGCGCTTGGAGTTGAACACCTTTGATTGAGCACTCGTCCACATCCACACAAAGCCAAATCGCCAGAGAGCCTACCTCCTGCAACTACATCATCAACACAGATCTGCAGAAACGATGTTCACGCAGCCAACAGAAACACGCATATGGCAGATTTGGAACGTTAGGAAGCAGATCTGGAAAGCATATCTATGGCTTTTGTTCAGGCGTGACCGGAGCAGAAAAGTGCCTCTATAGCTTCAGTTGACACCGGAGGCCAAAAATCATCCCCTTTTGGTCTCGTCCCAATATGTCTCGGTTCTAAAACCGGGGCAGAATATAAAAACAATTGAGGCCAAAATCCCTTACTGCACTGGTGATATTACATCCGTTGTTAACACAATTGATGTAATATATATCTTTCGTATTGGTTCTCAATCCAACCAATGTAATAATGGTTCCCTTATTTATGAAAATGACATTGCGTTTTCATTTGCAATGATTGTGTTTAAGTTGATGTAATTTATTGTTGTAAAATATAAAATTTCTACCAATGTAAAGCTCAAAATAAATAGTGTATTTATCACCTTACTAGTGATCTTCAACTCAAACATGTATCCTATATTAGTCCTAATAATGTTGCACATAGAAGACCCTACATTTTTTGCCAAAAATATAGAGGTAAGATATATTCAAAAGTTGACTTAAGTAAGTTTCAAATACTTAAGAAATTTGAATATTTTCAATTGAGTTTTTATTATAATATTTTTAGACTATTGAGTGCTCAAAATTTTTACATTTTCTAATTAAGTACTTGTTTAATATTTTCATTAACTAGGTGACATAATTGTTATTTTGTCATGTCATCTTATGATTGTCTTCATGTGCTAAAAAAATGTGAGGTTTTGTGGTTAATATCAAATGATATTATGGTTAGTGTAAACAACTAGTACTTTTGTTGCTTTCATTGAAAGCTTATTGAATAACAAAGATGGTCATCCTCACATGCATCAATGGTGGTGGTGATAGTCTTTTGGTAATTGTTGGTGATAATATAAAAGTCATCCAGGAGCATGACGACCTTGTTATTTAACACATTTTCAATGGAAGTAATGAAAATCACTTGTCGTTTTACATTAACGTAGACATCATTTTATATTAATCTCAAAACCTCACATTTCTTATTATGTGAAAACAAGTAAGATGACATGATAAGATGTCACTCATGTCACTCGATTAATAAAAATTTAAATGACAAAAACAAATACAATAATTAAGTCTCCATTAAGCCTCCAAAAAAGCTTAATCATAATTCAATTTGAAAATGTTCTAATTTATAAGGATATTAAAACTCAATTAAGCGTCCATATTTCTTCTATATTACTTTGAAGGGAAGTTAACAAAAGCTTAACTTTTAAATTCAAATTAGTTACCAAGCTAAGTGCAACTAAGATTGAAAATATTTTATTTGATTCATTTTTCTGTTTAAGACCTTCATAACCATTTTTGTATGGTTTTGTGCAAATCTCCTTTGATATATCAACTTCAACATCCATTTATTCTTGAGATTTCTCTTCCTTTATGGTAGTTTTATTAAATCAAATATATGTAAAAATGTATTTATTCTTCCATGGTTTTACACAATAATAGATGCATAGGTGGTTTTGTAGGAATTAGCTCAAGTAGTTCATTGACTTGAGGTTTAGGCTCATTGATTTTATTTTCTTCATTTGCATTCATATCTTCCCCAATATTAATGACCTTGGTCAAAGGTTCTAGTTGAACATCAATGTACCAATACATGACCTATTTTCACTTCTCCTTTTTAATATATTGAGTGTTTTTTTTTTTTCAAGAAAGATAAATATCGTAAAATTTATATTTAAAATCATCATAATTACTACCCAAGAAGATATACTCTTTAAATTTATCATCAAGCTTGAACCTTTCATGTCCTTGAGTATGGACACATTCCTTGCACCCATGATATCACTGGTCAAAACATACCTTTGACTAACTTCTTTCGTATCATACACAAAAAAATATCTTCAAGATGATTTAGTCATCCAAAATGTTAGTTCTTCTCTATCAATGGATACAAACCGATAATGATGCAGACATTAAAATCAAGTAGGAACCTAATACAAGTGTCTTAATTTTTATTGTGAAATTTAACATTTGGTTAAAAGGTTACATGTCTACTTTTTTCATTTTGAGCAAAATATTGCTTCACTTGTCGAAAGAACTTCTCGGTAAATGATTCTGAAATGTTTGATTTCATTGTTATTAAGCATGTTTGATTGCATTTCACCTCTCAATTTTAAGTTCATAGAGGGATTTTCTGAAGTAGGAAGTGGATCTCTCAGTCTTATGTACAACATCAAAATCCATATTGAGTATTAACTCGTAGCTTCTCTCTAGACCTTCAAATTCATACTAATTAGTATTGTGATGCTATTAACTTAGCAAAATTAACCATGAAGTCCATAATCATGAACCCTATATAGGAAAGAACAAAAATTTATAAAAGTATGCTTTCAAATAAGTCAAATTGGAATAGTTGACCCTAGAAGGGAAAATTGAATAGAGTCTGAAATCCTTTTGAAAAACAAAGAATACAACAGATTTTTATACTGATTAACTCAAATTGATAGACTATGTCCTATTCTCTCTTAAATATAGTGTTTAAGAGGTTCCACCAATAATTAAATAACTATAATCGAGTTTACCGATCACTCTCGGTTTATAAGCGAGTACACAAACCAAACCATTCCTAGTTTAAACTGTTTTAATCTTTCCTAAGACTAAGAACTCTCAACGGATAATAACACTCTCATATAGATCAAAATTAAAGCTCACGTGGTTAACAACACAATGTGAAGGATTACAAAGTTATCACTCAAAAAAAAATAAAAATTATAAGTGTGTACTTCATCTTCTTCTTGAATCCTTTATATAGATTTTTCAAGATGATCGATGCAGCTCTATAATAATTCTTGACTTTGCTTGATCTTTTGAATTGTCTTGTTGCGAATCTTCAATCTCGTTTGTCCTTGAAGCTTAATATGGAACGATATGTTATGATTCTTCAAGACGTTTATACATATCTTCTGCTGTGGAAATAATTCAAACAATATTTGTAGATTTGATAATTAATCACACTTAAAATACAATCAACCATAGATTTTACAGTCGTTAAGAAAATCTTTTCAACACTTATCTACAGAAAGTATTTGATTGTTATGGCTTGTTCATAATTTAAATTTGGACTAAGAATGTATATGATAGACTGTCGATCTTGAGAATATGTATACAAACCCTAGAATTTATTCCATGCTAACTTATCAAAGATTTATAAATTTTGACAAATATATGGATCTAAATGATTCCAATATTTAAACTAGGTAACAGAAAATTCCTAACAAAACTTTTAATAAATCCTGAAAATTGTACATTATAGAAACCTCCTTATGCCCTTAACATTTTTCAGCACTATTTTTATATACTGTATTATGTTATAGATACACATTAATTAAGTTTTAGAATACCGAGGAGGAGTGAATGAAATTTGCTTATACATTGCAGCATTTGAAGCAAGAAACAGCAAACTTGATGAAGAAGATTGAGCTACTTGAAGCTTCAAAACGGTTCAATATCTTACTTTTCTATCCATTTTTACACTTTTAGTTTCAACTCACAACAAAAAGAATATATTGCATGTGTACTATTCATCCCTCAGGAAGCTCTTGGGAGAAGGATTGGGTTCATGCTCACTGGAAGAACTGCAACAGATTGAACAACAATTGGAAAGGAGTGTAAGCAGTGTTCGTGCAAGAAAGGTTAGCTAAACAAACAAGCTCGTGAAATTTTCAATTTTAATATTTCAATTTGATAAACATCTGAACCTTAACTTTTTATATTCAGAATCAGGTTTACAAGGATCAAATTGAGCAACTAAAAGAAAAGGTAAGTTACTCATATTGTTGAGGTGGTTGGAGTTGAATTTGTGAATGATTCCAAATGGGGACAACAATGGAGTCTGCATCTGATTGAAGTTGATTTTGATATCAACCAATTTCCCTATAGAATTTATATGTTTTGTGTACATATAGCTGTGACTAATTACCATCTGAACTGCTGTTATTTTTGTGTTTAAGATTTAGTATTGTAATATTCTGTGTTCATGATTATCTTTGATTTCGTAGGGAGAATCAGAAACTGTTTTTGTTTCCCATGATTTCTGCAGTCTTTTAGAAAGAAATAAAAGAAATCTCTGCTTGGATTACATGAAAGAGATGCTAACAAGTGTGTTTTTTATTACAATACAGGAAAGAACCCTATATGCTGAAAATGCCAGGCTCTGTGAGCAGGTGAAATTACACTACTGTTGCAACTGTGTAGAATTTTTTGTCTTGGAGATGTTTGTTGAGCACTAGTTTTAGATTTTGAGGAATGCAATCAATCCACTGTTTCTCATTTTTGTTTTCTACACACTTTTCACTGTTATTTGAAATTCAGGTAGGTTTTGTTAAAGAATAAAATTGTCGAAAATAATTCAAGTGTGATTTTAAGTTTCACATTATGTAAATATAACAAAATTAAACATTATATAAGAAAAAGACTTATGAATCTAATGTCTCGAGATTACGAGTTAAAAGTAGTATCAATTTTTACGTGTGTTGGACTGAGTTACATGTACGTAATCTCTTCTTAACGAACCATCTCCGAAAGAAAAAAGAAATTTATTGAAGAGATTATGTTGAGTTAGAGTGAAAATCTAACAGTAACTTTGTATGCAGTATGGTATCCAGCAACAGCCAGGAACAAAGGATGTGAGAGAAAATCAACCCTATGAAGAAAGCAGTCCAAGTTCAGAAGTGGAGACTGAATTGTTCATTGGACTACCTAGGTCTACTTTAACATAGTTTAATCCTTGCTTATGCAACTGTCAAATAAGGAGAAGCCCAACTGTAATCTATGATGTCACATGTTTCCTTGTACTCTGACATGAATAATATTGTCGCTTGAATTTTATAATTTAATGATTAGGGTTTAGTTAACCCCTCTCTTCCTCATTTCTGACCTTTATCAGTTACTGTGATGGTGTGGAAGAAATTGGGGCATGCTAGAACTATGAAATTACCAGACAGATTATTGGAGTACTGTCTATCTAAAATACCCTTTCTTGATAAAAGTCAGAAATTTTTTAACCTTTTAAGATCTTGAATACAATAAGAGTGAAAAAATCTATATAGATATAATATGTATATCAGTGTTCAAAATCTATATACACTGATATACTAGTGAACTACTACAACACCTCTTTGTCAAACTTTGAATTGTTTTGTGCTTTCCATTTTCAAAGTTTTGTACTTCTTGTTGTGTATCTTCAATCTACAACCCTAATTTTGATGGTGTTATTTTTCTACATTGCTATATTTGAGTGTCTCATATCTTTAAATTTTATTATCCCATTCCCATGAGAAATATCTTTAAAATTTTCCAATTTCTTTTCTCATAAAATTTGACAATTTGAATAAAGATAGAAAGGAAAGAGGAAGGTGAACCTAATTTATGATTTAATCATAGGTAAAAAAAAAGTAAAATTAAAATATATTTTTTAATATATATTTTGAAGTAATATTATCATAAATAATAGAGCTATCAAAACGAGTAACCGGATCGGTCCAATCCAATCTATCACGGGTTGGTCATTTAGTGAGTCAATTTAACCTGGCTCACTTATTAACGAGTCAAAAAAATTCTAATTCAGCCCACCATAGGTTGATAGGTTAAACAGATTGACTCACTAACTCACTTAATTAAAAATATATTTAATTTTTTTTCTTCAGTCCCAAAAAACTTAAATTATAATTTTGATTAAAATTTAAATAAATTTTAATGCAATCCAAAAATATGATAAACTCCAAATACAGATCAAAATCATAACACATACTAATTATCAATATGTTGGCTAAAAAATAACTTAATCCAACCCAAATTCAAACACTTGTGTGACTCTTTATTTGCACCAACCCGGCTCACCACGGGTTCAAACCGGGTGAGTCAACTTCTAGGTGGAAGTAAAAAATTAATCTGTATTAAAATTTGTAAAAAACTTTCAACCCAACCCAGTTCAAACCCGTGATGGACCGAGTTAGCTCGTAGGTTCCAACACATATTGACAACTCTAATAAATAATATCTCGTTATGAAATGCTATAGGTTAACTTAAAACGTTTTATAATTTATTAACAACGGTTGATAGCGTTGCATTTTCTAAGAGAAATAGATAATAAAATTACATGAGGTAATAAAAATTCAATCTTAAATCAGGCCGGTGGGAAAGGGAACAAAAATTGATAAAAAAAAAAATGGGTGAGGCTTGTTAGTTCATAATTCCCAATTATTATTTAGTTATTCTTAATCAAATTTGACGAAGATTAATTACCTGGAATAAGGAATCGTATTTTAGTTTTCTTGGGACATTTCTCTTTAGACTTTCTAGTCGAAAATAGCTACATTTATATACACTCAAATTTGACTTCATTAAATTTATCACTTTATTTTACTTGTCCAAGTAAATGTTTTTCTTTAGTCACCTGCATCAAATGAAAATAGTTGAAGAGAAGGACCCTCGAAAAAGGATACTATAATATTATTTTATTTTATTAGAGAGAGAAAGTATAAAAACAAAATCTCCTCCTCATGTCAAATATTTTAAAATTTGTATAATCCAAAATCTGACAAGAAAAAAAAGTAAGCAGGGGATAGTGCATATGTAGTGCAAATACTGTCAAATATATTTCTTTTGATACACATTCTACAATTGATTCTAATCTATTATAGGAACTTCAAAAATCATAAAAAGTAATCATTAAATAAGATATAAAACTTCACAATTATTTATAATTTCTAGAAAACATATCAGTCAATAAAAAAAAACATTTAAAAAGGTGTGTAACTGTCATTTGTCATGTTAGTAGTTACCTAGTTGTTAAAATGTTTATGGCAAATGAAAGTTATCTGATTTGAAGAGTAGAACATGCCACATGCCTCAAACTAACATGAACTGGATTTGAGTTAACCAATGGTAAATGTACTGTTCCTCTATGAATCGCAGGAGAACATAACTGTGAGAACAGCATCCTTTGTCGGGAGTGAAGGTATGCCTCCTCTCCTTGTTACTGTGACAGCACCACAAGCATTTGCAAAATCAAGAGCCTCCCTCAATCTTTTCTCATCCTAAAAGTGCCACAAAAACATACCTTCAATTTCTCAACACAGCACAGATCCTGAATTATAACTGCAATTTTGAAAAGGTTACAGACCCATCCAGTGAAACATTTTTAATCAAGACAAAGTAAATTTAAATATATAAATGAGTGGAAACCTCGTCTAATAAGTTAGTTTTGAAAAATTGAGTTATGTTTAACGTTGATATCTTAATATGGTATAGAGTCATACAAAACATATATCCTAATAAGATTTGTTATTTGTTTAATCTATTGCGTTACCTGCTATTGGACAAAATTATAAGAGTTCTGTTGAAAAAAAAAAACACGGTTTCCAACAAAATTACTCCAATCACCCAGCAGAGCAATAATAATTCTACAATCACCAAAAGAATAAAATGTAAAAACTCTAAATACAGAAAAAAATCACAACTAAGAATAATATTATGTGAAAATTCTTTCAACACCTAGACAAAATTCTTAAACTCTTTGAATACACTCACACTCTTCAAAGCAACAATTTAATTTAAACCGTACAACAATCTACTACAAGAAAAAAAGAAAAAGTGAAATAAATTTAAAATGTCTTTTAACTTGAGGTAAAAAAACATGGTAAACCTTTAGGATTTAGGGTTTAGGGTTTAAGGTTTGAGATAAAATTCTAATAATATTTGTTATTTGATATAAAATATTCTAATAATATTTGTTATTTGATAAACGTATTGTCTTACCTTCCAAGAACAAATCATAAAGGTTCTTTCTTTTTATACTCCATCAATATCAATTTACCCATCATTACCTATCTAAAATCATATCTCCAACAATAGTTCTTTCAGGGTTTGTTATCAAATGTAAAACTAGTTTTGATACGAGGACTGGAGTCTTAAAATCAAAAAATTATTTTTGTTGGATATGGTCTTAGGTTTTCATGCATGCCTTATGAATCTCAAGAAATCAGGTTAACTCAGGAGGGGAAATCTGATGCCATGTTATGAAAGTAACTGAATGAGTAGTATTCTTGTGACCTTATAGATGTGATTGTGTGCAGCCACAATGCTCAATAATCCTCCTACAAAGGAATCACCTGCTCCAGTTGGATCAACTGCTTCCACCTTAAAACCAGCAACCCATCCTTTAAAGTCCTGAGACACAAAGAAGAACATCTACATCATTAAACACAATCAACCCATTTTGGCTTAGAAGATAGAGAGTGGTTTCGTTTAATGTGTTTAGGACAAAATGTACACCACAAATACATCAGTGACTTAGTCCTCAACAACATTGTGATTGCAAAACTATATAGAATAGAGAGATAAGGCAAGTTTTTGTTTACGAATCAAAAACCTTGGTGTAGTATCTACAGCCTCGTTCTCCTTCAGTAACAACCAGAAGTTTGACATTGTAGTGGTACAGCTTCATCATGATCACTTTGTCATCATAAGGATCATCACCTTCGATCAAGAATCTAACTTCATCAACACTTACCTGTACTTCACAGCAGACAGTGTGTGTAGATTAATAGAGTTCATACTAATTTTCATGGACAAAAAATAGTTCCTTCAATATCAGTTTTTGACATCAAATGATCCCTTTTGGATATATCTCGAAATGACAGTGAAGGAACATTTTGAAAAAACTCAAACACAAACAAAAGATGTACCTTAATAATGTCGGCATAGTTCCAGATACTCATGATGCCCTGTCTAGCAGCCTCCTTTGATGGCCATAGTGGCAATGCCAAATTTGGAGAATAGGAAAGGATACAGCCTGAGACTTTGGCCATACTCATTGCTGCAAGGTGAGCTGACCTACAAGGCTCCGTAATTAAACTCACTGAACCATAATGAAATATTGTGGCCTGCACAGCAAAATCCACTTAAGATCTACGTTTTGGAACATTAAATTCTAGCATTTTTTTAAGATCTCATGTTCACTAACATGATTTGAAAACTTGGAAAATATAATTACAACCATTAGTTATGTTAGATGAAAGGAAAAAGGGTGGATTTTCATGTATACTTTATATTACCTTCTTTACGAGGCTTAGATCAATCTCGTGAGGACGAAGGAGCATATCAGCACTTGGATTTCTGTAAAACAAGAATTCAGGTTCTCCATTGCTCTTAAGAGCATAAAAGGCCAATGCTGTTCTTGCATCATCATCAAAGACAAGGCCCGAACTGTCAACACCATTTTGTTTCAGAATATCAGATAACATACACCCAAATTCATCATTTCCCACCTTCCTTGCAAATATTAGAGACACTGTGGTCAGAAAAATGGACACAAGTACATTAAAAAGAAAGAAGAAAGGAAGAAAAGAGTTTGAAAATATATATTGGTAATATAGTATTAGAGAATTTCACCTTGCCAATAAAAGCTGCTGAAACTCCTAATCTAGAAGCTCCAACTGCAACATTGGCAGTGGCCCCAGAAGGGAATTTCTTATAGGCTGGTGCCTCTGCAAGGGACACTCGTAGCACCGTTGGGACCAAATTCATCATCATCTCCCCAAAGCAAACAATCAGAGGCCCTTTATAATTCTCTTTTCTCCGTGGTTTAGATGAACCTGCAAATAACAAGTACTTGTTATCACATTCCACAGAATCATGAAAAACATTGCCACTGATAATGTTCTTTAACTTCAATCAATTTAGCATCTACTCCTGAAAGTAATAACGTTGATGGTAATATGAATGAAGAGAGAGAAAAGTGGGAAAATGAATAGCAGAAGAAGAACTTTTACAAAGCTTGGAGCTTCCCCTGCGACTGCGAGACCGATCGAGGGTCACCGGGAAGCAACAGCCTGTCATGTTGGATTTTTTGGACACCCTTTGGAAAGTTATGACGAATTCACCATTGACATGATCGAGGATGTTTCATAGTTACACATCATTGCAGTTCATCATTTCAAACATTATTCAAATTAACAGAGTCAAGGGAAAAGGGTATGCATGCATGCATGCCGGTCATTGTTTCTATATTTCACCTTAATTTCATCCGGTTTTGATGGAAATCTTAAAATCTTTGTCTCAAAATTTGATTGGTTGATTTTCATTTGCTCCTGTCGCGGAGTTCCTAATCTAATAATCAAAGGAATATAGTTCAAAAATTCCGGGAGTTACGGATGTTGTGGCAATGCCATGTAATCTTGATAAGTCTGCATATAGATATTTTTCTATTGTTGGATTTTCTTCTACAAACTTTTTTTGGACGTATTGGCTTCATTGTGTTTTTATTCCGTAATTTACAATATTTGTGATTTTATTTCTTTTTTAATTAATTAAGTTGTTCAAAATTTGAAATTAAGTCTTTTTGTCAATACTTTTTTTTTAATTTATCAAATTATAAAATTTTATTATTCAGATATTTAAGAGCTTTGTTCGAATTTGAGTTTATATTATAAATAATTTCTAAAAGTTAAAATAAAAATACGTGAAATCTATGAAGTGATGCACACTTATGCTGTCTTCACTTATGCCAGATGAATTTATGAAATTTTTATTCCAATATCTGTTTGTTGGACAAGTTAGTTTCCTGTTTTTTTTGGTAAAATATCATGGATTGAGTTTTTAAAGATCTAGGTTCATTCTAGATCTAAATAATTGAATTAGATTTTGGATTTAAATCTATTTTGTAGAACTAGATTCAATATTTTTTAAAATCAAAATATTTAGATCAAGATTTAAATCTATATCCAAATATTTGGATCAAATTTGACTGAATTTAAAATGAACTTTCTAAATTTTATGTTATTAGGGTCGACATGATACAATTTAGTTGAATTTTGGTCATGGCTGACTTGTTCAAATTTCGACTAGGCCAACTTGGTTGAATTTCGATTGGGGTTGATTCGGTTGAATTTTGGCATTGGTCGACACAGTAGAATTCGGTAGGAGCCGACTCGGTCGACTTTCGGTTGGGCCAACTTGGTCGAATTTCAATCCTTGTTGACTCGGCTGAATTTTGGTGGGGACCGACTTGGCTGAATTCGACCCAATTTTGGTTGGGGGTCGACTTGGCAAAATTTGGACGAATGTCGGTCTGGGCCGACTTGGCCGAATACGATCAAATTTCGGTCGGGGTCGACTCAGTCAAATTTTAGTCAGGGTCAACGTGGTCGAATATGGCCAAATTTGAGTCAGGGATGACTCAACCAAATTTTGGTCGAGGCTGACCCGACCGAATTTTGCCGAATTTCAGTCATGACAACTCTGCCTAATAGCCAAATTTCAGTCGGGGCCGACTCGACCTAATATGGCCAAATTTCAGTTGTGCCCGACTCGGCCAAATTTGGCCGAATACTGCCAAATTACGTTTGGAGCCGACTTAGTCGAATATGGTCATTGGGTCAAGGTCGACTCGACCAAATTTGGGAGGGTGCTGACCCGACTATATTCGGTCAAATTTCAGCTAAGGCCGACTTAACCAAATTTTGGTCGGCCCAACTTGGCCAAATGAACCAAAATTTCAGTTGGGGTCGAATTCAGTCAAATTTTGCTTGCGATTGACTCAAATGAATTTGACCGAAATCTGGTCAAGGTTGACTCAACAAATTTCGGTCAAAGCTGAATTGACCGAATACACTCAAATTTTGGTTTGGGATGACTCAACCGAATTCGGTCAATCTTCGGTCGAGGTTGATTTAGTCGAATTTGGACAATGTTGATTCGGTAGAATTTCAATCAGGACTGACTCATCTCGACTTTCAATTTGGACTAACTCGTCTTGACCTTTGTTCTAGACTAATCTATCTCAATCTTCGATCCAACCCAACTAAAAATTTAGATTAAATATTTCAAATTTTTCATATTTAGAAATCTAGATTCATTATCCAATAAAAAAATATATTAAGTTTATATTAAATTAAAATTTCTATTAAATAAAATAAATTTTAAATAAATTGAATATTTAATAAAATAGATCGGATTTAATCGGATAAAAACTGGATCCGATAAGTAAATGTTGATTCGTTTGCCTCTTACATATATGTATATGTAAGATTAAGCAGAATACGAAAATGAAATACTATGTCTGCATGTAAGTAAGGTATTTATGTAAGTAAGTAATATAATATAATATATATATATATATATATATATATATATATATATATATATATATATTATGAATAATGACTCATAAAAGCTTTGTTTTTTCATTAGAATAATTTAATTTTAGAATAAAAGCTTGAAAATTTTCAATTGTAGTTTAAAAAACTGTTGCTACTGAAACATTCTTACAATTCTGAGATTTGAAAGTGAAACTGCAAAAAGCTGAAAAATAGAAGAGTGAATAAATTTATTTTATATAATTTATATCTAATTGAGATGCATCTCCAACTATAAATACTCCTAAATAATAAAGTAACTATATACCAAATAAATTGGCTTATAAATTAGTTCCCCATCATTAATAGATTAAAGTAATATGGTTTCAACCTTTTCACCTAATGCACATTCTTTATTTTATAAAAAAATGAGAAAAAAATATATCACGTGGAAATTAATGCTATAATTTCTCTTTTTAATGGCTTTGGGTTTTGTCATCGTCTATTTGTCAGGCGTCTAAAATTATTATAATTGAGTGGCTCCGAAGCAAAGAAATTGTTATTCTCTGAAAACTTGGATGTCTACTTTAATTGTGTCTGGACTCATTTTTCCATAAGATATTTTAAAATAAGTAAATAAATTTAACTTCTTTATAATATATTAAAAGAAGTTAACTTTTATAAACTAAATCATACATTTAAATTAAAAAACTAGTTTGAACTTCGTTTTTCTTGAAAGAACCTTAAACAGATCAACAAAACCAATTCTTTTTACGACAAAGGTAAATATTAACCAGGAGATTTGTTAAGGAATTAAAAGAATTTTCTTAGAAGACTAAAAATATGTAATTTTATAAATTTTTATATGATTTTTAATATTGTTTTCTTCCTTGTTTTAATTAAAACAAAGCATTGAAATATACATGAACCATTTATAATTCCATTTTTTTGTGACCGTTAAAGATGTTACTTATAAAATAATGTTCTTCATTAGGGTTTTGGTTATTATTATTGTGAATAATTATTTTTTATCATTAAAATTAATTTTATTTATTGATTTTTTTTCCAAATTTTCTCTCTTGCTGTGTTTTTACCGAATTTTCTCTCATTACGTTTGATCTTTAATATTAACAAAACCAATACTTCATACGGTGCATTCAAAAATCCTTAACTAACACTTCCTTTAAATTACTCATTAGTGAATGGTCAAACTTTAAATAGTAAGTTCTTTGTTTTGATTAAAATTAAAACTTCATCTTCAATCGCTTCTAATTTTAAATACCATGACAAATGCAATAATACAAACATTATGAATATCAGGGATGACAATGAGATGAGATTCGCTATCCCATACCTATCTTTATCGAAAATTTCATCATCATGTTCTATACCCAAATTTAATAGGTATCAAACTTTTGTTTCATCTTCATCCCATAAGATAACGAGTATACATTTGTACCCATACTCGAGCTCGCTTTCTTACTATTTCAATATTAATTAATTAGTTTTTATAAAATAATAACAAATTATAACAAATGAAACATAATATTATCAAATATTTAATATTAAGAGGAGTGTTGTTTCTTTAATATCAAATATTTATAAAGAAATTATATTATAATTGTATTCATTTCAAATTAAAATACTAAACAAAATTTCATGAGAACCAAAATATCTATTAAATTTGCAAATATTAATGAATTGTAGTTGATAAAATTTATTTTTTTTAAAAAAATATAAAAGAAAACAAATATTCAGATTAAAAAATATGTTAAAGGTATATTTATTTCAATTTTTTAAATTCTAATGAATCTCTTTTTTATATACTAATAAAAGTTATAATGAATCACTTGATCCAAATAACGCAAAGAACAAATATTACACTAATAATAATAAAATTTTAACATAGATATTGTATCTTTTAAACTTCAAAATATGTTGAATGTTAATAAAAAGAAATTCATGACAATTACATTGATATTTTATATTATAGTAAATAAAATTTATTTATAAAATTATAGTGACAAAATCACAGTATGGTAATGAGTTAAAAAATAAAAGATAATTATGTAAAATATATCAAAATAGTATTTTACATTATAAAAATAAAAAACCGAATAAAAATATTAAAAAAATATCAAATGTGTATCTTAGAATAATTTGAGAGACCACTGAATGAAGTCACACAAAGAAAAATAAATATATAATTAAGAATATGATAAAATGAAAAATACTTTACAGATCTAATAAAACTTTCAAATATCAATATAATCAATGGTTGAGAAATAACAAAAATTGTTTTAGCGAAACAAAATAGTTTTTTCAAATGAAAAAATAATAATAATAGAGTAAAAAAGATAATTTTTTATATTACATAGTAAATTAAATCTTTATGCTATTAAACACTTAAATTGAGAGTGTTAAACGTTCTTATGTAAAAATAAAATATATAATAAATAAAAATATTAAAAAAAATAGAAATATTCAAATGTGAGACATAAAAAATATTTAATTGACATACATCATTGCATAAAAATTATGATAAGATGAAAAATATAGTGGAGATGCAAATGAATTTTATGCCAAACCAAACAATTAGAAGAAATAGAAAATAGAATATAGAAAGTGTGTATCCATATATATATATATATATATATATAAGTTTACTTAATTGACTATGAATATTTTAATAATTTAAACGGGAACAGAGATATAACGGAGATGAGATGGAACAGATATGCACATCTCCATACCCAGCTGAAAATAATCAGGGATTCTCTATACCTATACTTATACTCATGCAAAAATTTTCTGTCAAAACAGAAACAGATTTGAATAATATCCACCTAAACAAATTTATTTGTAATTCCTAAGCACCAAGCCGATATCAATGCAATTCACATTAATTGGTTTTCATAAAAAAAATTTCAAAGTAAAACATGTGAGATGGATTTCATTCTTTTATATATATATATATATATATATATATATATATATATATATATATATATATATTATATTTTAAAATATATTTTAATAATATAAAAATATATA
>Ga0214544_1006831_pt1 | contig 20681 bp, 13 predicted proteins | sample CNSS3metaG_FD_160074 | JGI IMG/M metagenome (GOLD analysis project Ga0214544, IMG submission 160074) | Root nodule microbial communities from cowpea collected in UCLA plant growth center, Los Angeles, California, USA - CNSS3 | ecosystem: Host-associated > Plants > Roots > Nodule | place: USA...
GATAGCTACATGTTTGAGTCTTTAAATGTGCCTCACTTTTGCTTGAGTCATATGTCATATGTTAGCTTGAAGTTTTCTTATTCTTATTTTTCCAAGTATTTGAATCTTGCTTTCACTTTATGTCTTGCTTGATGTATGCTCCATGAAATTGATTGTGGCCTAAAACTTGAGGAACTAAGTGTCCAAGCTACCTAAAACTCTTTCTCACCATTTTATGAAACTAGTTGTGAAAGAAGAAAAATTTGCTCCAATTTTTGCGTAAAAACCGAGAGCAACCTTGCTCCTTGGTGAACTAAAAGTGTGTTTTTCACTAGGTGTTATGCTACTAGTTTTCATACTTGAGAATTAGGTGATATCGGCTAATTAGTTCCATGCTTTAACTTGGTTATGATCTTTCTTGGTGTATGCATGATTTGAGACTTGAAGATGCTTGTCAAATACTTTCCATAGAGTTTTTAAAATGTGTTTTTCTTGTTTTAGTCTTGTTAAAAGTTTTGTCTCAAACTTTTCTTCCTTAGAGTTTTAGCTTTCCTTGTTTTTGTGCTTTTCTTGCTTGTCAGTAGGTGTTCTTTGTTTTGTCTTAGTAGTTTTCTTTTCTTGAAACTCTTGGGATGTTGTGGCCGAATCACTTGTCTTGCATTTGAAAGCTTTTAAACAAGTTTTTAAAAGTGTTTGCTTCACTCCTTTGGTGGATTTTGAGTGCTAGCCTTGCCTTGTTATTTTGGGAGTGTGATCTAAACACTTGGGTTGCATTTTGGGTTGGATTTGGTCTCGATTTTTTGTCTAACCCCTAATCCATTTATTTTGTCTCGGATTTGAGTGTTTTTGTTGTAGGAATCATGGCAAATTCATCAAATGCACCTACACCAAACAAAAACAATACATTGATGAAATTGCTTCGGGATTTGACAACTATATTTTTTTTACTCCCATTTGACACCTGAAATATTTTTACGCCCATTTGATAACTATAACTTTTTTACTCCCATTTGACACCTAAAATATTTTACACTCATTTGACACCTACAATATTTTTACACCCATTTGATACGTAAAATATTTTTTACACCTATTTGAAACCTAATTTTTTTTTACTCCCATTTGACATCCAAATTTTTTTACACTTATTTGATACCTAAAATATTTTTACACCCATTTGACACCTATAATTCTTTTACTCCCAATTGGCACCTAAGAGATTTTTAAACTCATTTGACACCTACACTCCTTTTACACCAATTTGACACCTATATTTTTTTTACTCCCATTTGACACAAAATATTTTTTCACTCATTTGACACCTATAATTTTTTTACTCCCAATTGACACCTAAAACTTTTTACCCTTATTACACACCTACAATATTTTTACACCCATTTGACACCTATGATTTTTTTACATGCATATGACACCTAAAATTTTTTTACACCCATTTGACACCTATAATTCTTTTACTCCCAATTGGCACCTAAGAGATTTTTAAACTCATTTGACACCTATATTTTTTTTACTGCCATTTGACACATAAAATATTTTTACACCCATGTGAGACCTTAAATATTTTTACATCCTTTTGACATCAAAAATATGTTTACACCCGTTTGACTACTAAAAACTTTTTACACTCATTTGACACCTAAATTTTTTACTCCCATTTGACACCTAAATTTTTATACACCCATTTGATACGTAAAATATTTTTACACCCATTTGACACCTATAATTTTTTTACTCCCAATTGACACCTAAAATATGTTTACACTTATTACACACCTATAATATTTTTACACCCATTTGACAACTATAACTTTTTTACTCCCATTTAACACCTAAATTATTTTACACTCCTTTGACGACTAAAATATTTTTAAACCCATTTGGCATTTAAAATATTTTTACACCCATTTAACAACTACAATTTTTTTACACCCTTATGACACTTAAACTCATTTGACACCTAAAACTTTTTTTACTCCCATTCGACATCTAAAATACTTTTACACCCATTTGACACATATAATTCTTTTACTCCGAATTGACACCTAAAATATTTTTAAACTCATTAGACACCTAATTTTTTTTACTCGCATTTCACTTGACACCTAAATTTGTTTTACTCCAATTTAACACCAAAAACATTTTTACACCCATTTGACAACTATAAATATTTTACACTCATTTGACACCTAAATTTTTTACTCCTATTTGACACCTAAATTTTTATACACCCATTTCATAAGTAAAATATTTTTACATCCATTTGAGACCTATAATTTTCTTAGTCCCAATTGACACCCAAAATATTTTTAGACTTATTAGACACCTACAATACTTTTACAGTCATTTGACAACTATATATTTTTTACTCCCATTTGACACCTGAAATATTTTTACACCTATTTGACAACTATAACTTTTTTACTCCCATTTGACACCTAAAATATTTTACACTCATTTGACACCTACAATATTATTACACCCATTTGACATCTAAAATATTTTTACACCCTTTTGACATCGAAAATATTTTTAGACCCGTTTGACAACTATATATTTATTACACTCATTTGACACCTAAAGTTTTTACTCCCATTTGACACTTAAATTTTTATACAACCATTTCATATGTAAAATATTTTTAAATCCATTTGAGACCTATAATTTTTTTACTCCCAATTGACACCAAAAATATTTACACTTATTAGACACCTACAATATTTTTACACTTATTAGACACCTACAATATTTTTACACCCATTTGACAACTATAATTTTTTTTACTCCCATTTGACACTTGAAATATTTTTACACCCATTTGACAACTATAACCTTTTTTACTCCAATTTGACACCTAAATTTTTTTACACCCATTTGATACGTAAAATATTTTTTACACCTATTTGAAACCTAATTTTTTTTTACTCCCATTTGACATCCAAATTTTTTTACACTTATTTGATACCTAAAATATTTTTACACCCATTTGACACCTATAATTCTTTTACTCCCAATTGGCACCTAAGAGATTTTTAAACTCATTTGACACCTACACTCCTTTTACACCAATTTGACACCTATATTTATTTTACCCCCATTTGACACAAAATATTTTTTCACTCATTTGACACCTATAATTTTTTTACTCCCAATTGACACCTAAAACTTTTTACCCTTATTACACACCTACAATATTTTTACACCCATTTGACATCTATGATTTTTTTACATGCATATGACACCTAAAATTTTTTTACACCCATTTGATACCTTAAATTTTTTTACACCCAATTGAGATGCAAATTATATTTAGGCCAATTTCATATCTAAAATATTTTTTCGCTCATTTGAGACATAAATTAATTTTACACCCATTTCACACCTCATTTATTTTTACTCCCATTTGACACCTAAAATATTTTTGCACGCATTTGACAACTAAAATATTTTACCACCCATTTGACACACACGATTTTTTTACACCCATAATATTTTTACACTCATTTGACATCTAAAATAATTTTACACCTTTTTGACATAGAAAATATTTTTAGACCCGTGTGACAACTATAAATATTTTTGCACTCATTTGACACCTAAATTTTTCACTCCCATTTGACAACTAAATTTACATAGACCCATTTCATACGTAAAATATTTTTACATCCATTTGAGACCTATAATTTGTTTACTCCCAATTGACACCGAAAATATTTTTAGACTTATTACACACCTACAATATTTTTTGCACCCATTTGACAACTATATATTTTTTACTCCCATTTGACACCTGAAATATTTTTACACCCATTTAGCAACTATAACTTTTTTACTCCCATTTGACACTTAAATTTTCTTACACCCAATTGAGACGCAAAATATTTTTATGCCAATTTAACACCTAAAATATTTTTACACCCATTTGATATCTAAAATATTTTTACACCCATTTGACACCTAAAATATTTTTACACCCATTTGACACAGAAGATTTTTTTACACTCATTTGACACCTACAATATTTTTACACGCATTTGACACCTATAACAATTTTACACCCATTTAACACCTAAAATATTTTTACACTCATTTGACACCTAAAATATTTTTACACCCTTTTGACATCAAAAATATTTGTAGAGTCGTTTGATGACTAAAATTTTTTTATACTCATTTGACACCGAAATATTTTACTCCCATTTGACACCTAAATTTTATACACGCATTTCATACGTAAAAGATTTTTACACCCATTTGACCACTATAAATTTGTTACTCCAAATTGACACCTAAAATATTTTTAAACTCATTTGACACCTACACTATTTTTACACCTACTTGACACCTATGATTTTTTTACAACCATTTGACATCTCAAATTTTTTTTACACCTATTTGAAACCTAGAATTTTTTTACACCTAATTGAGATGCAAAGTATTTTTACGCCAATTTCACCCCTAAAATATTTTTACACCCATTTGAGACGTAAAGTATTTTAACACCCATTTGACACCTAAAATATTTTGACACCCATTTGACACCTAAAATATTTTTACACCCATTTGACACACAAAATTTTTTTACACCCATTTGACACCTATAATATTTTTACACTCATTTGACACCTAAAACTATTTTACACCTATTTAACACCTAAAATAATTTTACACTCATTTGACACCTAAAATAGTTTTACAGCCTTTTGACATCGAAAATAATTTTAGACCCGTTTGACAACTATAAATTTTTACACTCATTTGACACCTAAAGTTTTTACTCCCATTTGACACTTAAATTTTTATTCACCCATTTGATACGTAAAATATTTTTACATTCATTTGAGACCTATAATAGTTTTACTCCCAATTGACACCGAAAATATTTTTACAATTATTAGACACCTACAATATTTTTACACCCATTTGACAATTGTAATTTTTTTACTCCCATTTGACACCTGAAATATTTTTACCCACATTTGACAACTATAACCTTTTTTACTCCAATTTGACACCTAAATTTTTTTACACCCATTTGAGACGTAAAATAGTTTTTACACCCATTTGACACCTAATTTTTTTTACTCCAATTTGACACCTAAATGTTTTTACAGTCATTTGATACGTAAAATATTTTTACACCCATTTGACACCTATAATTTTTTTACTCCGAATTGATATCTAAAATATTTTTACACCCATTTTACAACTATAACTTTTTTACTCCGATTTGACACCTAAAATATTTTACACTCATTTAGCACCTAAAATATTTTTACACCCATTGACATCTGTTATTTCTTTACTCCAATTTGACATATAAAATATATTTACACCCATTTAACAACTAATGTTTTTTACACCCATTTGACACCTCAATTTTTTTTTACCCGTTTGACACCTAATTTTTTTTCACTCCCATTTGACAGCTAAATTTTTTTACATCCATTTGATACGTATAATAATTTTACACCCCATTGAGCCAAGTCATTTAAGTCTTGGTAGGGCAACAATTCTACTTTATCTCTTATCTCAAGACTTAAGCCACTAGGAAACCTTGCAATGGTGGTATCCTTAGACTCCCTAATCCCAGCCCTCATTTATATAACTCCATCTTTTGTCTATATTCTTCCACTTTCATTTTATTTTGATGGAGTCTTTGGAGCTTATCCATTAGCTCTATATTATAGTAGGAGGGAATATGTCTTCTCCTAAGGGCTCCTTTGAGGTCATTCTAATATTTTAGAATATCACTTTCGAGAGCAGCCTACCAATACATAGCATTGCCCTGGAAGCTAAGGGTAGCTAAGGGTACTTTCCTCTCCTCACTTATTTGATGGCAAGCAAAGAGTTGCTCAACCTTCATTCCTAATCAAGATAAGCTTCAACATAATCTTTCCCATAAAAGTGAGGGAGGTCTATTCTAATGGCTCTTGGTTCACTAGGCTCTCTTCTTTCTCTTCTTAGAGGAGGAGGTTGATAGAAGTTCTCAACTAGTCTATTATCTTCTTCTTCATAGTGTGTGACTAGTGTTGGAGTGTGGGAGTACAAGTGTTGACTCCTATTACTCATCCTCTTATGCAACCTTTCCATATTTCTTGTTCCCCTCCTCTCTTCATCTAAAAGTTGATGAAACATATCCCTTTCTTGTTTTTCCCTTTCCCTTACAATTGTATCATCTTCCTTCCAACATAGTAGTGCTCTCAAATCAAACGCAATTTGTTTCAAACTTATTTCTTCTTCATTTGAAGCACCCCTACATTGAGAAGGAGGTTGAGACATTTTTTTGTAGATTTTAGAAGACTTTGGTCTTTAAAAGAAAATTTCAAAGAAGAAGTAGATAACAAAAGCTTTTAGTTCTCCTCCAGGAAAGAGAGGTGAATCACTTGGATTGCTTACATACCAAGTCTTTCCTAGCCAAGGGAACTTGAAAATTTTGTACAAAACTTCTTAAATGAAATTAATTCAAAGACTAAGTTGACACACACTAATTTATCAAACAAGAAAATTAAAAACAAGAAAGATTGGAAGCTATATGCAGCCTAAGTTTTGGTAGAAGTAGAAGGCACTTGGAACCTTCAAACTTCACCACTAAAAGTGCTTCACTAATGTATAGAAGAGGTTCTAGTTAGGAGATGGGATTGAGTACCTAAGACTCCCCCAAGACACCTAACTAGGCCATGAACACAAGAAGGAAATCATTACAATTTTACAACTCAATTTGAATACAATCAAAGTGCACAAAATGTAAAACGCCTTCTTGGCTTTGTCTTCTTGGCTTGGTCCTCTCCAGTGTTTCACTCTTGCACTTCCTCTTGATCTCACCAAAGAGGATTCTCTTTCGAGACTAGGTACTCCACCTCCTAGGATGCTACCTTAGGAAAATTAGATCACCTCCAAAAAGAAGTGAGGACCAAATATAGAAACCAAACCAAAAGAGGTCAAGAAATAAAACAAGAAAAGCACAAAATTATATTTGCTAAACCAAAAGTGAATAATGCCATGACAAACTCAAAGGATTACCAAAGAAATGACAAACTTGAAATAAGGTAAAGAAACAAGTTAAGCACTCCAATTAATTACCTAATGAATTGCACTAGAATGGATGAAAAACAACCAAAATAAGCTAGAAAACGTGAATTCAATCAAGCCTCTACTTCAGCTATTTTTCATTTTTTTCATTTCTTAACATTTTTCAATGATTTTTTTTTCACTTTTTCGTCTATGTCTTAGCTAAAAGAGAAAAAATTAGATTTGGATTTGCACCGGCCAATGTTTTATGATAAATCAAATACAAATAGTGTGCAGTCAGACAGAACTTGGAACAAGAGTAAAATGCAACAAAATAATGCTCTCAAACTCAAGTGATGGTAGTGATTCTAGTGTACTTCTTTTGCCAGTTTCTTTTGATCTTTTCTTTTGATTATTTTGGGCACTTGCTTGGATTCTTTTTGTGCCCTTTTTCTTTCTTTTTATAGTTGTTACAACAACAACTAGTTTTCACCACAAATCAAAATCACCACCACACTATGCTTGATCATTTATATTTTAATGGAAACAAAAAACACAAAGGAGATGGAAACTTAAAGGAATCAAAAGAAGATTATGAAACACAATAAAACACAATGAAAATTGACTCTAAGACGTTGCTAAGATCTAAACTCAAAAAATTCAAAACTCAAGCAATCTGAACTCAGAAATAGAAATGAAAAAGCACCAAAGCACAATTAATAGAAAGGAAATTTAGTTTGGTTTATGGTGATGTTAAGCAAGCACAAGGAAGATTCCTACTGGACATTAAGATAACTAAGGTTATCTAGATGTGAAGGTTCATTTCCAAGGCACAAAAAGAGAAGAGAGTGTTAATTTTTAAGGATTAAAATTGCACTCAAATCTGAAACTTAATTCAGCATCACATCACCAACAAATTCAAAACAAATTAAATGCTAAACAAGGAATTAATGACATATATAGACTAAACATGACGCTAGACAAAACATATGGATCTTAAAATTCAAATAAACTCAAGAATAAGAGAATGAACTGAACAAAAACAACAAATACTCAATTAAAATGTAAATAGTAGAAACCAAATAGAACACCTAAAGCACACAAGGATGGTTCAAGATGAAGCAAATGAAGATGAACCAAAGTAAAAAATACTCAAAACAAAAGTAACAAAAATAGCAAGACAAGTAGAAGAAGAGATGAACAACACGGAATTGAAAGAAAAATGGAGAAGAAGCAATTAACTCACTAAAATCGAGAGCAACCAAGGCTCATGATACCACATTGAAGCTTGCATGAAGAATGGAGGCTCCATGGATGGTGTTGGATGCAGAAGCATGAAGGAAAGAAGCTTAAGGTGTTTGGTTTGGTGTATGTGAAATGATTCTTAAGAGAGGTGAGGCCAACTCCTAAGGAAGAAGAGTAGAGTAAACTATGAAGAGTTTACTCTAAGGTGAGCTTAAAAGAGCTTTGTGCACAAATTTGGCCAGTAATTCATTACTCATCTTCAAGCTGAAAAATACATGACCAAAGCCTTCTATTTATAGGCTAAAATGAGACCAAGGAGTCTCCAAAAAGTGGAGGGAAAAAGAAGTCTAGAAAGTTGAATTTTGGAGCCAAAAAGGAGCATGTGGGAGGTGTGACTAGTCACCTAAGCAAGTCACACTTGTCTTGCCATGGGAAGCTAAATCTCATCCTTGGAGAGCAAGTTTGAGAAGCTTCTGGGCTTTTCTAAAGTAGATGCACTAGTCTTGGCCCAAAATTACTTCTAAAGCCCAATTTCCTCTAAGGCCCATTACATGGCCTAAAGAAAACACTATTCTACTGGGTCCAAATACAAAGCCCAAAATAAAATCCTAATCTAGTATTTACAAGCAAAGAGTCCTAGGCTAGGTCTTCACATCGTGCTTGGCCCATGTGAAATTCATCTTGGGCCCTGCATGCGCATTTAAGGCCCATTCCTCTTATATTCTCCTAGTCATGGCTCTTGTTGTAGGTTCCTTGGCTTTAGACATCTCATCAACACATAAAATATTTTCACTTATTTGACACCTAAAATATTTTTACACCCTTTTGACATCAAAAATAGTTTAACACCCGTTTGACAACTAAAATTTTTTTACACTCATTTGACACCTAAATTTTTTACTCCCATTTGACAACTAAATTTTTATACAACCATTTGATACGTAAAATATTTTTACAACCCATTTGTCATCTATAATTTTTTTACTCCCAATTGACACCTAAAATATTCTTACACTTATTAGACACCTACAACATTTTTACACTCATTTGACAACTATAATTATTTAATCCCACTTGACACCTGAAATATTTTTACACCCATTTTACAACTATAACTTTGTTACTCCCATTTGACACCTAAAATATTTTACACTCATTTGACACCTAAAATATTTTTACACCCATTTGACATCTAAAATATTTTTACATGCATTTAACAACTAAATTTTTTTTATACCCATTTAACACCTCAATTTTATTCACCCATTTGACACCTAATTTTCTTTACTTCCATTTGACACCTAAATTTTTTTACACTCATTTGATACATAAAATACTTTTACAACCATTAGACACCTATAATTTTTTTCCTCTGAATTGAAACCTAAAATATTTTAAATTCAATTGACACGTACACTATTTTTACACCCAATTGACACCCAAGATTTTTTTACACCCATTTGACCCCTATCACTTTTTTACACCCATTTGATACCTAAAATTTTTTACACCCATTTGAGACGTAAAATAATTTTACACCAATTTCACGCGTAAAATATTTTTACACCCATTTTACAACTATAACTTTTTTACTCCCATTTGACACCTAAAATATTTTACACTCATTTGACACCTAAAATATTTTTACACCCATTTGACATCTAAAATATTTTTATACCCATTTAACAGCTCAATTTTTTTTACACCCATTTAACACCTCAATTTTATTCACCCATTTGACACCTAATTTTCTTTACTTCCATTTGACACCTAAATTTTTTTACACTCATTTGATACATAAAATACTTTTACAACCATTAGACACCTATAATTTTTTTCCTCTGAATTGAAACCTAAAATATTTTAAATTCAATTGACACCTACACTATTTTTACACCCAATTGACACCCAAGATTTTTTTACACCCATTTGACCCTATCACTATTTTACACCCATTTCATACCTAAATTTTTTTACACCCATTTGAGACGTAAAACATTTTTACACCAATTTCACGCGTAAAATATTTTTACACCCATTTTACAACTATAACTTTTTTACTCCCATTTGACACCTAAAATATTTTACACTCATTTGACACCTAAAATATATTTACACCCATTTGACATCTAAAATATTTTTATACCCATTTAACAACTAAATTTTTTTTACACCCATTTAACACCTCAATTTTATTCACCCATTTGACACCTAATTTTCTTTACTCCCAATTGACACCTAAAACATTTTTACATTCATTTGACACCTACTAAATTTTTACACCCATTTAACAAATATAATTTTTTTACTCCCACTTGACACCTGAATTATTTTTTCACCCATTTGACAACTAAAACTTTTTTACTCCCATTTGACACCTATAATATTTTACACTCATTTGACACATAAAATATTTTTACACCCATTTGACATCTAAAAGATTTTTACACCCATTTGACAACTATAACTTTTTTACTCCCATTTGACACCTATAATTGTAACGTCCCATTTAATTTAAAACAGCATTTAAAGGAAACGCCACGCATAAGATAGTAGAGCAACGCAGTCCTGGGGTTATTAACACCACCCCTACAAAACTAGGCACACCACGATGCCAACTGAAACAGGGTAACGATTTGACTAAAAGTTTACAAATCCAAGAACAGCGAAATACAGGGGCCATAGCCCTAAAGAAGAGTCCAAAGGAATCTATAGTCCAATCCACGTGGACTAGGCAGCGAAAATTCCATTTCCTTGCTAGTCACGAGAATCTCGTCCATCTGCTCCCATCAATCAAATTGATGATCATCGCAAAAGAAAAGCCACACCACAGAACATACAACAAACAACAAAAAGGGTAAGCTAGAGCCAATAACATATTCATCATACAGTCAATCATATTTTCACCATCCCATACTCATACCACAACCAAGCATATCATGATTCTTCATTCAATACATTACGACTCGACTCGACTCATCCGGATACGTATAACTTAGTCGGATTCAGCGGATGCTTGCACTTGTGGTGGATACCCCTGCTCGACTCTGAGCTGCTCATCTCCGAGCTATGTGTTACAAGTGTTACGATGAATCAAATCTCCCTCACCACAAGGTTAGCCCTTAATGAATTTTAGGCCTCCTACTACTCTCACCACAGGATGAGACTAACTGGCCCCTTAGAGTGTCAGGATGCAGTCCTTACCTTGAATCCTTACCTAGTTATACAGATGGGGCACCACCATGGGCACCCACTAACAGGGGCCATGGAATTACGTCCCGACCACTGAAGCGTAACCCTAAAAGTCTCACCTATAGACCCCAAGGAATTATGCACTGACACGGACCAGCATACATAAACAACCAAGAATTTATACATACGTTGCACACAAGATTTCAAACCAAAACCCATTACCAGATTCCATTTCTCATATGTTGAATCACTACCAACTCGTTATTCCCAATCATGAGTAGAGTGTTTCTCCTCATAACATAACCATGCCACCGGTTTACCAACCATCAAGATTTATTGTTACTCATACCAAACTTGTCACTCCAATTTCATGAATCATTTCATACAATTGTCATGTTCACGTCATGTCAAATCTCATAACTCACAACTCATACACCACACCATTTATACCAGCCATCCAGTCCATAGATTTAGAGGTAAAACCCATATAAGCATGTTGCTCACTTTTTAAAAACCCAATATACATCAAGACCAACCCATTTCTCGCCCAGCATCTCGCTCAGGCAGAAAGGTCTCGCCCAGGCGAGGAGGACCCTCGCTCAGGCGAGCTCCCTTCGCCTAGGCGAGAGCTCGACTTCCAGCAAGAGAACCCTGCGCGCGTTCTCGCTTAGGCGAGACCCTCATCGCCTAAGCGAGACGTTCGCTCGACCAAAACGCACCGTGGGTCACCTGGGCGACCCTTCGCGAGGAAAACACTCAGGCGAGCCCCTGTAACTCTCACCTGGGCGAGACAGGTTCGCCTGGGCGAGTCCATCAGACTCCGCCACTATTCCTCTCTGCCACCAACACAGTTCCATACCCAGACAACAAATCAATTCACACCATACATTCTCAGTCACATATAAACACGAAAACCACGAAATGACATCCAAGCAACCATTTTTATACCGAACAATAGGGTTCTAGCTTCCCTTACCTTGGAATAAGCTAGCAAGAAGGCCCGACACGAGTTTGACCCTAAACAGCGGAACGTAGTCCTCAAGAGGCGACTCCTAGAGCTGGAAACTATGACCAACAACGGAACATTAGTTACTAAGGATAACCGTGGGGGAAAACACACACTAACGGAAGGAGTACTTACGTAAGAATGGAAATGGGTTCGAACTGGCATGCTCACGATGGTCCCCAAACCCTAGCAGAGGTAGAAGACGGTTGCGACTCTAATGCAAGGATGACAATTTTTCTGAAATGTGAAGAAGTGAAATGTTTAGGGCAGACCTAGTGACTTTATCTGTTGGGCCGGCCTTAGGCCCACTTACAAGGGCAGCTCACTATCTTTATGGCAGAAAGAATTAAGAGATTTTTAAAGAGGGCCTTACAATCCCCCCAACAACAAAATTTTCGTCCTCGAAAATAAAGAATCACTAGACAGACAAATGTGGATGTGATTTTCTCATGTCCTCCTCTAACTCCCAAGTCGAGTCACCCGTCCTTCGATCCCATATAACTTTAACAAGACTGACGGTCTTTCCTCGACGTTCCTCAACCTTGCTATCCTCCAGAGCTATGGGTGGTACTTCCACTGTGAGATCCTCCCTGATCTGTATATCCTCAGCTTCCAACACGTGGGCCAGATCGAATACATACTTCCTCAGCTGCGACACGTGAAACACTGGATGAAGGTTCGCCAACTGCGGGGGAAAGCTATCTCATAAGCCACTGGTCCAATCCTCCTCGTGATCTGATATGGGCCAAGGAATTTGGGTGAAAGCTTCCTTGAGCGGAGAGCCCTTCCCACACCCGTGGTTTGGGTCACCGTCAAGAACATATGATCTCCCACTGCAAACTCCAAAGGCCTCCTCCTACGATCTGCATAGGCCTTCTGCCTACTCTGAGAAGCCAGCATCCTATCTGTCACCATCCTCACCTTCTCGGTGGTCTGCTCTAACAACTCTGGTCCAACCAACACTACCTCTCCATCCTGATACCAATAGAGAGGAGTCCTACACCTCCTACCATAAAGAGCCTCGTATGGTGCCATGCCAACGCTCGCATGAAAACTGTTGTTGTAGGTGAACTCTATCAAAGGCAATACCTCGTCCCAAGCACCTAGATGATCCAGTATGCAAGTTCTCAACAAATCTTCTAACGACTGGATCGTCCTCTCAGACTGGCCATCGGTCTGAGGGTGATAAGCTGAGCTCATAGTCAACTTTGTTCCCAATGCCTCCTGTAAGATTTGCCAAAACCGGGATGTAAACCGTGGGTCTCTGTCGGAGACTATGCTCGAAGGTACCCCATGCAACCTCACAATCTCTTTGACGTATAGCTGGGCCAACTTGGCCATGGACATCCTCAAGTTCATCGCCAAAAAGTGTGCACTCTTAGTCAACCGATCCACTATCACCCAGATGGTGTCATGTCCTCTAAAAGTCCGTGGAAGATGAGTCACAAAGTCCATGGAGATGCTATCCCATTTCCACACCGGTATCTCTAAAGGCTGTAGGATTCCCCCGGGTCTCTGGTCCTCCACCTTTGCCTTCTGACAAGTCAGACAGGCGGATACAAAATGTGCTACATCCTTCTTCATCCCTTGCCACCAGAAAGATTCCTTGAGGTCCTGGTACATCTTAGTCATGCTAGGATGCAAGCTAAGACGCCTCTTGTGTCCTTCCTCAAGGATCAACTTTCTCACCTCAGCATCATCCGATATACATACTCTACCTTGAAACCTCAGTATGCCATCATCACTCACGGCAAAGTCTCTGGCTTCCTCTAATCCAAGTTGTTCCCTAACTCTGTTCAGACCAGCATCCAACAACTGCCTCTCTCTGATCGAGCCCAAGAAGTCACTAGATATAGTAAGGGTACTACACCTAATGGACTCGGACCCCAACTCTGTATCCTCATGTCTCAGAATTTCTCTAGTAGTTCCACCTCCTTAATCATAAGGTGTGCAGTGTGCACTCTCTTCCTACTCAAGGCATCCGCCACCACATTTGCCTTCCCCGGATGATATAGAAGTTCGAAGTCATAATCCTTCAGGAACTCCATCCACCTCCTCTGCCTCATGTTCAGCTCCTTCTGATCAAACAAGTACTTTAGACTCTTGTGGTCGCTGAACACCCGAAACTGAGCACCATAAAGATAATGCCTCAGATTTTCATTGCAAAAACTATGGCTGCCAACTCTAGGTCATGAGTGGGATAGTTACGCTCATGCACCTTAAGCTATCGTGAGGCATACGCCACTGCTTTCTTTTCTTGCATCAAGACACATCCAAGCCCGAGATGAGACGCGTCGCAGTATACTTCAAACGGTTTCTCCACATCTGGAATTACCAATATAGGAGCACTCGTCAATCTCCTCTTTAGCTCCCGAAAGCTCTCCTCACACTTGTCCGTCCAAGTGAAGGGTTGGTCTTTCCGGGTAAGCAAAGTCAGAGGCGCCACTATCTTGGAGAATCCCTCTATGAATCTCCTATAGTATCCCGCTAACCCCACAAAGCTCCTGATCTCTGTGGCCAACTTGGGACTTTCCCACTTTACCACTGCCTCGACCTTTGCCGGATCCACTGCAATCCCCTGGGCTGATATCACATGCCTTAAGAACTGTACTTCATCCATCCAGAATTCACACTTGGACAGCTTGACATAAAACTGTTTTTCTCTCAGAACACCAAACACCATCCTCAGGTGTGCCTTATGCTCATCCGGAGTTTTAGAATAGATAAGGATGTCATCTATGAAGACTACGACAAACTTATATCTAAGAAGGGTCTGAAAATCCGGTTCATGTAGTCCATAAACACTGCGGGAGCATTGGTCACACCAAAAGGCATAACCACGTACTCATAGTGGCCATACCTCGATCTAAAGGCTGTCTTTTGTACATCATCAGCCTTAACCAAAATCTGATGATAACCTGATCGTAGGTCTATCTTCGAGAACACTGATGACCCATGTAGCTGATCCATCAAGTCATCAATCCTCGGGAGCGGGTATTTATTCTTGATAGTCATCTTGTTCAATTGCCTGTAGTCCACACACAGACGCGAACTCCCGTCCTTCTTCTTTACCAACAACACTGGTGCCCCCCAAGGCGAAGTGCTGGGTCGGATGAACTGTTTCTCCATCAGATCTTCTATCTGTTTCTTGAGCTCTACCAACTCTGCCGGAGCCATGCGATATGGGGCCATCGGGACCGGGCCTGTTCTTGGGACTAGATCAATAGAGAACTCCACCTCTCTACTGGGAGGCAACCCTGGTACCTCCTCCGGAAACACATCCACAAAATCCTGGACGACTGGTATCACAGACGTCGTCTCTCCTCTCTCCACCTCCATATGGGTGAAGATCATGTAGCACTGCACACCGTCCTGTAGTTCCCTCATAATACCCTGGGAAGACACCAACTCAGGCTCCTCTAAGTCGGGAAACAACAACTTCTTCTCCCGACAGTCTATCAGAATGCGATTGGCAGAGAGCCAATCCATTCCTAAGATCACCTCCAACACTTGTACAGGTAGGCAGATTAAGTTCACCTTGTACCTGCGCCCCTCTACTTCCACTGGAAGCCTAGCACACAAGGACGACGTCCTGACCAAACCCGACGCCAGAGTAGACACCGCAAGCTCACACTGCAGCTCGCGCACCGGCAGACCCAACCGTTCCACACAAGCAAATGACACAAAAGAGTGTGTCGCTCCAGAATCATACAACACACAACATCTCATTCTCGAACTTCCTGCATCGCCACTGCTCATCGAGTGGTAAGGTGTAGAAACGGCTGAGGTGTTTGAACCTCTCAACATACTCTGCTACTGTCTTCCCTCCCTGGGTCAACTGGAGAAATTCCACCTCCTTGGCGTACTGGATGTTGTCAGGAAAGTACTCGGAGAGGAATCTCTCCCTGAAAGTCTCCCACGTCACTAACTCATCCCACTCCTCCAGGATGGATCTGGTGTTGCTCCACCAATGCTCCGCCTCCCCCGTGAGCATATAAACCGAGAACGCCAACCTGTTCTTCGCAAGGCACATCTTGGCGTCGTAGATGTGCTCTAGGTCCTTCAGCCATTAGTCTGCGACGTCAGGACTAGTCTTCCCATCAAACTTCGCTGGGTGGTGCTTCAGAAAGTCCTCTAGGCTCCACTCCCTGACTGCAGGTCGTGGTTCAGGACCAAACACAGGGGCAGCCGCCCTGTTCTCCTCCAGCTGGCGGAGGGCCTCCATATGCTGCCGATGAGCATCCTCAGCAGCTACCCTCGCAGCCTCCATCTGCTACATCACTGCCTGCTGCTGCTCAAGCGACGGCGCCTGTCGCTGCATGGATGCATCATGCTGCTGCTTCATCGCAGCACTCTGCTGCGCCATAGCTGCTACCATCGCCTCTATGGCTCTGGCGATATCTGGTGCGTCTCCCTAGGATGATTGTGAAGTCCTACGAAGAGGTGCCATAGTCTACTGGCACACAAAAAATCACTTGGTTAGACTTGATAAAGGCAAGAATTTTTTTTTTAACTGAACACTCAGAGACACACAGAGAAAGCTAAGCGAACAACCCAAGTCCACAGACCTAAGGATTGACCGCTCTGATACCATAAATGTAACGTCCCATTTAATTTAAAACAGCAATTAAAGGAAACGCCACACATAAGATAGTACAACAACGCAGTCCTGGGGTTATTAACACCACCCCTACAAAACTAGGCACACCACGATGCTAACCGAAACTGGGTAACGATTTGACTAAAAGTTTACAAATCCAAGAACAGCGAAATATAGGGGCCAAAGCCCTAAAGAAGAGTCCAAAGGAATCTATAGTCCAATCCACGTGGACTAGGCAGCGAAATTTCCATTTCCTTGCTGGTCACGAGAATCTCGTCCATCTGCTCCCATCAATCAAATTGATGATCAATACAAAAGAAAAGCCACACCACAGAACATACAACAAACAACAGAAAGGGTAAGCTAGAGCCAATAACATATTCATCATATAGTCAATTATATTTTCACCATCCCATACTCATACCACAACCAAGCATATCATGATTCTTCATTCAATACACTACGACTCGACTCGACTCATCCGGATACGTATAACTTAGTCGGATTCAGCGGATGCTTGCACTTATGGTGGATACCCCTACTCGACTCTAAGCTGCTCATCTCTGAGCTATGTGTTGCAAGTGTTACGATGAATCAAATCTCCCTCACCACGAGGTTAGCCCTTAATGAATTTCAGGCCTCCTGCTACTCTCACCACAGGATGAGACTAACTGGCCCCTTAGAGTGTCAGGATGCAGTCCTTACCTTGAATCCTTACCTAGTTATACAGATGGGGAACCACCATGGGCACCCACTAACAGGGGCCATGGAATTACGTCCCGACCACTGAAGCGCAACCCTAAAAGTCTCACTTAGAGACCCCAAGGAATTATGCACTGACACAGACCAGCATACATAAACAACCCAGAATTTATACATACGTTGCACACAAGATTTCAAACCAAAACCCATTAACAGATTCCATTTCTCATATGTTGAATCACTACCAACTCGTTATTCCCAATCATGAGTAGAGTGTTTCTCCCCATAACATAACCATGCCACCGGTTTACCAACCATCAAGATTTATTGTTACTCATACCAAACTTGTCACTCCAATTTCATGAATCATTTCATACAATTGTCATGTTCACGTCATGTCAAATCTCATAACTCACAACTCATACACCACACCATTTATACCAGCCATCCAGTCCATAGATTTAGAGGTAAAACTCATATAAGCATGTTGTTCACTTTTTAAAAACCCAAGATACATCAAGACCAACCCATTTCTCGCCCAACATCTCGCTCAGGCAGAAAGGTCTCGCCCAGGCGAGGAGGACCCTCGCTCAGGCGAGCTCCCTTCGCATAGGCGAGAGCTCGACTTCCAGCATGAGACGTTCGCTCGCCCAAAACGCACCGTGGGTCACCTGGGCGACCCTTCGCGAGGAAAACACTCAAGCGAGCCCCTATAACTCTCGCCTGGGCAAGACAGGTTCGCCTGGGCGAGTCTATCAGACTCCACCACTGTTCCTCTCTGCCACCAACACAGTTCCATACCCAGACAACAAATCAATTCACACCATACATTCTCAGTCACATATAAACACGAAAACCACGAAATGACATCCAAGCAACCATTTTTATACCAAACAATAGGGTTCTAGCTTCCCTTACCTGGGAATAAGCTAGCAAGAAGGCCCGACACGAGTTTGACCCTAAACAGCGGAACGTAGTCCTCAAGAGGCGACTCCTAGAGCTGGAAACCATGACCAACAACGGAACATTAGTTACTTAGGGTAACAGTGGGGGAAAACAGACGCTAACGGAAGGAGTACTTACGTAAGAATGGAAACGGGTTCGAACTGGCGTGCTCACGATGGTCCCCAAACCCTAGCAGAGGTAGAAGACGGCTACGGCTGTAATGCAATGATGACAATTTTTCTGAAATGTGAAGAAGTGAAATGTTTAGGGCAGACCTAGTGACTTTATCTGTTGGGCCGGCCTTAGGCCCACTTATAAGGGCAGCCCACTATCTTTGTGGCAGAAAGAATTAAGAGATTTTTAAAGAGGGCCTTACAATAATATTTTACACTCATTTGACACATAAAATATTTTTACACCCATTTGACATCTAAAATATTTTTACACCCATTTAACAACTAAAATTTTTTTACACCCATTTGACACCTCAATTTTTTTTACCCATTTCACACCTAATTTTTTTTACTCGCATTTGACACCTAAATTTTTTTACACTCATTTGATATGTTAAATATTTTTACCTTCCCTATATAGTCCGCTATCTTCTCGGTTGGCCTCTTCCCATTTGGCATATATCGGCTTGGATCCGGGAGGGGTTACCTACAGAAGGGACTCCGAAGCTTAAGTCAGCCAAAGCTCTTAGAAAGTCAAATTAGGTGATTAATGAAGTAATGAATGCGTACCTTTAACTCGTGGGGTCCATGTGTATTTATAGATTATTAATTATGTGTGCTTATTCCATGGGTTGGGCCTTGGTTTGGGCTATAGGTGGCCTAGGCCTTGGCCCAAGCCCTTAGTCTCGCTTGTTGTGGGCTTTGATTTTGCTAAGTATACCAAGGTGGTCGACATAGGCCGATCACCTCTTTGGTCGCTTAGGCCGCCATTGCTAATACATGGTCCTAGGCTGGTTTTAGTGTCTTAGGTTACCAGTTTAGGCCGATTAGGATTAGGTCTGTTAGTTTTGAAATGGTTGAAAAGCCAAGAAGGGGGGGTTGAATTGGCTAGTTAAAAATTTAGGCTATCTTTGCAAGCTAAAAACCACCTTTAATTAATCAAATAGATCACCAAGTTAGGATGCAAACAGTACTGAACTATACACTTTCAATCGATCAAAAACAGAGTTAACAGATTGATTTTACTAAACAGATTCTGTTATGGTATAATCAATTGATTGAAACTGAAAAATAGTCGACTGAAATACTGGGCAAAATGCAGAAATGCGAATTTGAATTTTAAACCAGAAACAATGCTCAAGAATGATCAAGATCAGTTCCAAATGATTATACAAACATGCTCAATGCTTCAAATGCTATGAAAGCATGCAAGAACACGAAAAAGATTATTAAAGCACAAGTTCTTGAAACTTTAAAATGAAAATACAAGAGAGAAGGGTTAGAGAAGAGAGGACACCACGACTTTTTATACTGGTTCACTCAAACCTGAGCTACATCTAGTTTGTCAAGGCAACTTTAGCTTGACTTTGCACTATTTCAAAAGTTTTACAAACTATCCACCCTTACACTTCCAAAATATGCAAAAACACCACAAAAGACTTTTGAATCACACAAGAATCACACCAGCACAACAAGAACCCTCGTGCAGACCTGGAAAACCACTAGGCACACACACAAAGCTTGAGAAAGATCAAACCTTAGTGGTAGCACAGCCTTGCCTACCACAAACCACTTTCTCCAAGCTTCAAACCAAGCCAAAAGCTTCAAAAATTGATCCAAGATCAATCTTCAACAGCTGCAACACCTATGATCGCGAAGGAGAGAGTTTCCACAAGTTTCCAGAACAAAATCGTGCTCTAAAATGATCAACAGACCTCTCTTTCGAAAATCACAGCTTTTATAGTCAAACTGTTACGAAATTCAACAGGTTGATTTTCAAATCAATCGGTTGATTTCACTTGACTTAAGT
>Ga0214544_1006840_pt1 | contig 20649 bp, 7 predicted proteins | sample CNSS3metaG_FD_160074 | JGI IMG/M metagenome (GOLD analysis project Ga0214544, IMG submission 160074) | Root nodule microbial communities from cowpea collected in UCLA plant growth center, Los Angeles, California, USA - CNSS3 | ecosystem: Host-associated > Plants > Roots > Nodule | place: USA...
TATATATATATATATATATATATAAGAATTATTAATATAGGTCGGCTGAACAGCTACAGAAGGAAACAGTGTCTGACTTTCAAAGATTCTGTGTTACAATGAACACTAGCCACACAGCAAGTACTACTAAACCTAAGCCTTGCAACTTGCTGGCTATATTTAAGAATGATTCATTTGTTTACATCAACTTATTGGAGTTAGAGTATTGTTTATTAGTCTCATATACAGAGAGATAAATAACTAATTTAATCAAATTATTATTCTTTCATAGATCACATATATATTCTCTATTGAAGTCAATTCATGCTGAATATAATTATTATGTAAGGTTAAGTTGGAAAATCTCGTTTTATTTAACTTAGATATGATTTATTAAAATTATATTTTTAAATAGGTAAAATGTAGTCTATTGTTTTCATCTACTTTCTTATAATATATTCTTAACTAATAAATAAAGTATATTTCTCAATAACTGACTCAAGTCTTTCAATAAGATCTTCCATAGACATAATTCTAAAATTTGTTTTTGTTTTTAATGAAAGGTTTAGGTGAATCGAACCCTAAACTCGTCAGGATTAAATATTATCCGAAACTTAAAAATATTTTTTAATGAAATTTTGCACATAAATTCATCAGCAAGTTCTTCATACTAATACGGGATTTGAATCCAATTTCATGGATACATAGGGAGATTAGTTCTTCTTCTTTTTTTATCAAGAGATACTCAAATTGAAACAAAAAAGTACATGCTTTAGGGATATAAAATTGCTCGATCAAGAGATACTTAACTATTCTTAATTTTCTTTAATTAGAACCCAAACTTTTGAAACTGAAAATGACTAATTTAACACTTTTTAAAATAAATGTATATAGAACTTGTAGAAAACTCCCTTAATAAAGCAACTTTTGTTTTTCTTTTTACATTTTATGTTTTTGTTGAAGAAATAATCTCGAAGAACAAAAGTCATAACCAATAAAATATGGGTTTGTGAACTTGATCCCAAGTTGAGATGAGTCCAAAAGATGAGAGAGTTGAAGAATCTGGACTCCAATATGAAGGATTCACATGGTTGAAGATAAACTATTGATCTAGTTTCATAAAATTGGATTTTTACTCCCAAGGAAAGTAATCATCGTACTTAGACATCTGAAGATGGTTGTTGATAAGGAACATTATACAAAGTTTTTTTTACAAACTTTTGTCTATGTTGATGTGATAACATCTTATTATATGAAAGAAAAGTTTAGTATGACTTAAAAAAGGAGAGAGATGTTTAGTGTGATCGAAGAAGGAAACTTTGTTAAAATTTATTAAAAAAGTTTGTAAAAGTACATAGTCCTAAAATAAAAGTATATTTTATACTAGTCTAAAGATTCATTGATCACTTTAAGGTAGACCTAATTGATGAACTAAGTCACTTTACTGATGGTGTTAATTTGATTAGCAGTCGAGAAATTAGTCGTAATATACTCTTAAATAATAAACTTTTCTTTTATTAGGATGACAATGGAAAATGGGTTATGCAAGTCACATATGTCGACCCGCAAGAAAAAAAATATGGAACGAATTGATTATTTTAGTCTGGTGAACAGTTTAAGATTGTCCTACATAATCTGTAACATACACGACAGCAAAGATGGTCATTCTTAAGGACCAAGCGGAACCATGACTCCCCCAATTTTTTTTTTCAAATATATTTTAAAATTATATTTTTTATATTATTATTGTTAAACATAGAAAAAAATTATATAGAGTTAATTTTTCTTATTTCAAAAATACACATAGGGCGAATATATTTATAATAAAATGTGATACAAATATATGATAATAAAATATAAATATGGTAAATAAAAAATATTCTTATAAAAAATGTCAATAATATCTACTAATATCAACTAATGTCTATTTTTTTCCTAATAAACGATAGACACTATGTTTCTCTAATTAACATAAAATATAATATGTCTAACAATTATATTATGTATATTAAGTTAGTTTAAAAGATTTTTTTTTTAACTTGAAAACAAAGTTTTCCCCTTCTGCCCCTTTTTTTTTAATTTTTTTTTGGTTTTTTTCTTTTCCATACCTATCTCTTTCTCACCTCTCCTTCCTAACTCAATTTTCAATCTCGATCTTTCATTATTTTCAAAATCAAGTTCCATCAATTGAAATTGAGGATTTAAGGATCATGTTGAACTGAACAATGTCTTCTTTTGAGTAAGTTCATTTTTTACCTTTGTTTTTTTGAAGTAATTATTTTCCTTTTACATGTGGTTTAAGGTTTAGAGTAAAAGAATTACTTATTTTTTAAGATGGAGGTTTGCGATGAAAATGAAAAAAAATGCATCTACATCAACTAATCTTGAGAAATTTCATGAATTTAAAATTTGAAGAAAAAAAAAAACTCTCTAAAGTTCATAGAATTACATATAATAAATTTGAAAATTCTTTAACAAGTATTATGATAGTTTATGATGAAAGAAATAATGCAACAAATTTTAGTTTCGATTCAATTATTGAAGATTTCAAGTCATTTAAAGGACGTAGAGGATCACTTTGACTATAAGTAATCTTTGACATTTAATTATAGCTTTTTATGGTTATTTTATGATATGATAATGAATGATAGTCATTTTTTTTACTATTATGTGTGCTTGTTTTGAGAAGAAGAAATGAAGAGAAGAAATAAATATATTTTTTTAATTAAAAAAATAATTTATATATATAAAATATAATTTGACATTTTTAAATTTTTTGTCCAAATTTCATCACTGCACGACGGGATAAGTTAGCTTGTATAACTAAAAAAAAGTTGTTACCATATTTTAATCTCTAAGTCAGACATAATTTTTATTTATATTTTTTATTCTCTTATCTACATTTAACATTGATTAATTGTTATGGTTTTTTAGTAACTTAGACAATAATATATTTTTTATGTTTTTTTATTCGTAAAAAAGGTTAACTTTGACATATTTATTTGATATGATTTGAATCTTAGGTTTACTTAATTTGCCTATAAAATTAGCCTATAATTTTTATGCAAGATGGGTTAGTCCATGATCAAATGTAAGGTGGGTCAATCTGCATTATCATTTTTACCTTTTATTAGTCCACCAAATAAGATATTTACCTTTTATTAGTCTACCAAATAAGTGGGCTAAAAGAGCCCTAACCACCAAATCCCCTTTCAAATTAGGTTTGGATCACAGTAAAGTAGTTTGGTTCGAATGCAAAACTTCATGTAATTTTCTAATATTTTTCATAATAGTATAAATTTTTAAAATATTTTAAATTACAAATTAATTATCAAACATTTTATATTAATTATAAATTGGATCTTATTATCTTCTCAAAAACACCTTGTCAAAGACATTATGAATATTCTCCTATAGTCTTTTCTTGTTCTTCTCTATCATGGTTGCATTAAAATTTAATTTACTTTCCAAGACTTCCATAAAACCTTGTTTAACAATAAAGATTTATATTTAATTGTTATCGATGGAAATTGTTATTTTCAAAGAACTTTTCATCTTCCTACATTAGAAAACATATGATTCATCCATCTTCCCCACTCCAACTTGTGCATATTTTTATTTCACCTATTTATACAAATTTTATTCTTAATTCTAGTGGAAGAAACACTAGTAAGAATATAAGTTTTCTACTAAGCTTGTTATAATTACTACTACAAATACATGAACTACTCACATGTGTGTCCAATTTTTTATTATAAAATAAATAATGATTTAAAAATAAAAAATAATAAAATAATTATTTTAATTTATAAAATAATTAAATTTAGGTTTAATTATGTTTTAAGTCCTTGATAACTTTGGAAGGGACTTTCACTTAAGTCATTGATAAATATTGGTGGTCTATTGAGAACTTAATCAATTTAGTTCTTCTTTTTTTTAGGTTACCTTTTTTCTGTTAATAAGGTGATGTGGTTGTTAAGAGAGTGACATGATTATTATCTTGCAATGTTATCTTGCTGACCTGTCACCACATGTTATTTATTATCTTAAAATTTTATAATTTATAATTTTATAATTTTATTATTTGAATAAAATTTGAAAATATATCAAAAATTTAATTTTACAACATCATAAATTTATAATTATATAATTTTGAATTCAAATATTAAAATTATTAAATTATTAAAATATAAAATCATACAATTACATAATTATAAATTATATTATAAAATTTTAAAATAATAAAATAATAAAATGACATGTGACGAAAATTAAACAAGTGACATGAAACTATATTAACCACATCAAGCACTTAATGATCACATCACTAAGTTAACCAAAAAAATTAGCAACAAGGACTCGATTAAAAAAATTTAAATTTATTGAATAATCAATCGACCACAAAAATTTATAAGAACTCAAGTCTACAAATTCATCAAACACTTGAAACATATTAAACCTTAAATTTATATTAACAGTTATTTAAAGGATAAAAATTTTAACTTAAAATAACGGTTAAAAGGATAAAAATGAAAAAAAATGTGTACAAAAATAAAATTATCTTTATATATATATAAGTGAAAACACATGAAATTTAGGCACATGTGTGTTTACTCTTTTTTATTGTAGAAAAAATTTATTGAACTATGAAATATTTTTATTAAAATTAATTATAAAAATAAAAAATTTGTATATTTTTGTTATATTAATAATTTTATTATAAAAAATTATTTGAATTAAAAAAATAGCTATTAAAAATATATTAAAGCAACTAATAAAACATTTTTAATATGTTTAGAAATAGCATTTTAACTTACAATGTTCCTAAAATCGTTAAAATAAATTTCTTCAGATAATCCATACAGTTATAGCAATACATTTTTTTCAATATATTTTATTTCAAAATTTTGTATATTATAAATAAGTGTTTCAATTTACAAATAATTCTAAGACTTGGTTATATTTTTAGTTGAGAAAAAAAAATGCTATCACCTAATTTTAACATATGATTATGCTGTACTAAAAAAAGTGAACTCGTTTACTTAAATGAACTTGGTTGGGAGGGAGCCGTAGCCTTCGGCCAAGATTGAAGGACAATGAAGATAGAGGCGTGGAATATCTAACTTTTCATGGACCCAACTTTTAGGGCTTTTAAGGACCCACGTGTCCCTAACCATTGACTGGTCACACTACTACAGAACTTAATAACAGTGCCTCTACCTACTTTTATTAATGGCTTCTAAATTTTAATAATTAAAAACATTTTTTTTTAATTTGAGAAATTTAAATAATATCTTCCAAAATAATATAATATTTTTTTAATACTATTCTCAATTCAATATTAAAAAACTTTAAAATAATAGATTTTTATTTACTTTTTATTATTTATATGCTTTTAACTTACTTGTTTTTACTTGTTTTTACATAGAATTCAACTTATACTTTAGCATCAATAACTTTTTAAAATATAAGTTTTTATTTTTTATTTTTTTAAAATTTAAGATCTATTATGCACTTTAGTGTATTTGTTTAAGTAAATTACCAAAATAAATTATTATCTTAAATATCATGTCAAAAAGAATAATTAATTAACAGAAACTATATAATATTTAGTAATATCATATGAAGAAATAATCAATTAATACAAATTATATATTAGCATAATAGTTAAATTAATAAAATATAATATCTCTATAAGGAATTATGTGTATATTTATTGTTGGACAAATAAAAATAACATATATTGAATTTTTTTTTACTTTTCTTATTTTTTTATAATAGAATATTGTGAGATGTAGTGAAATTTTTTTTCTAAAAAGTGTGTGTACTTAGAATTAAAGGATTAAGAATATTTTTTATATATTATAATTTGTATATAATAATTATTCTTTGGTGATTGTGATTTTTCTCTTTGAAGATTTTCATTATATTATATTATTGTGTTCCTAATGAATGAACAAATAAATGAACTGCAACTGTTTTTTCATATCTAAGAGGCTAACATCTAATTGGAGTTTGTGGTTGCAGAGTGAATACACTTTTCAATAATTTACAATTTAATTTTCGCGAAAATTGACTAACAAAAATAATGGAAAGTCAATTTTCAAAAGGTAGAATTTTAGTGGTCTCACTAAACCAACTAAATGTCCACTTCACTGTTGAATCCATCAGGTTTGGTGATTGTCCCATCCATTTTTTTTAAACACTGTACTCTTTTTCATAATATCAATTTTTCACATTAGTTTTTTTATAGAGATAAACATAATTGACATAAATTATTATTAACTATAACAAAATGTGATATTACTGACTTCCTAGTTTATTTTTTTTATCTATCTTTAAGATGAGTTTTGAAGGAACCAAAATTATAATATATTTTTTAAAGAATTATGCAGTTTATTAATTTAATTATCTTTCTTCACATCTAATACAATAAAATACATGTTTAAGTTATTAAAAGATTAGGAAATTAGCAAAGACATAGATGGTCTTGAACTTTGCAAATCAAAATAAAGAGAAGCAAAATTTCCCACAGCATGTTATACTTAAGAAAAGCATATTCATATTTGCGTACATATTAATAATTTAATAATAAATTAATTAAAATATAACGAAAGTTTTACACTTTTATAAATTGTAAAATTATTAAATATTACATACTTTAATATGCACTGCATGAATATTATATTTTACATAATTAGAAATGATAACACGATGAGATAGATACACGTTTTATTATCTCATTTTGATTCTCGAAAAAAGAATACATTTTTATTTCCACTAAGTAACGGATATACACATAACACTGTTTCAATATTAATTATTTTTTATAAAATTATAAAAAATTCTTAAAAAAAAATATAACTTTATCAAATATTCAATATAAAAAATATGTATCTTCATTTTTTCAATATCAGATATTTAAAAAAAAATTATAATCGTACACATTTCAAATTAGAGTACCAAATAAAATTTTATGAGACCAAAACATTTATTAAATTTGCAAAGTTAATAAAATAAAGTTGATAAAGTTTAAAATTATTTTTTAAAAATTACAAAAAAAAAGAGATAATTAAATTTAAAAATATTTTAAATGTCTCTTTACTTCCATATTCTTTAAATTATAATGAAATGTTTTTCTTCATACACTATAAATATTATAATACATCTATTGAATGAAATCACGCTAAGAATAAAGATTGAAATAACAAGTAATTGAAATTTAGCATAAATTGTTCATATTTTGAATTTCAATATATATTGGATGATGACAAACAAAATTCATGATAATGACATTAAATTATTATATTATAATAAATTATTTTTTTATATAATTGTAATGATAGAATTACACTTATGATAACAAATTATAAAATAAAAATAATTATATAAAAATATCAAAATAATTTTCTACATGGTAAAAATAAAAAACAAACAAAAATATTAAAAAGAAGTTCAAAGTAATTAAACTTTCAAAGGAGATATTTTTTCGACATCTCCCATATAAAACTTAGGCTTAAATACACATTTGGTCCTTATTTTTGTCAAAATTATTCAATTTGGTCCCTATTTTGGTTGTTTGTTCAATTTAGTCCTCGTTTTGGTAAAATCGCATTCAATTCAGTCCTTTTGGCAGACGGAGTTAAAATTTTAACGGCACAGTGACACGGTGTAATTATTTGGCTTACGTGTCAGTTTTTGGTCAGTGACGTTGGCACAGTAAACTTATATGGCCGTTGGAAGTTTAAAATTTAGGGAAATTGATTTGGGGAAGAAATTAGGGTTTGAGAGGTGTGAAGCAAAACTGTGGCCAATCCAGCTGTTTCACTCCATCTAGTGTGTGATTCGAAATTGGCGTTTGAGAGGTATGTCTCATCACCATTCGTCTTCCTCCTCTTGCTGTAACAGTTAGGGGCAACCAAGTTACGGTGGGTCTTATATTCGTGGTTCCAAGGGTATGGGTTTAATCCCCATTTGCAAATGTGGAGAAGTTGCAATGCTTCGAGTGGCAAGAACTTTGAAGAATAATGGCAGACAATTTTGGGGTTGTTCTAAGTTCAAGAGTGCTGCTTGTAGTGATAATGTGTGGTGTAACTACTTCAAGTGGTGTGATGAAGAATTTTGTGATGAAAGAGATAGTATTATAGCCCAGCAAAGGATGGAGATTTCTGAACTGGAGATTTCTGTGAGGGCTATGAAGAAAACGAATCAATTTTTGTTACGATTAGTTATTGTTGTTGTTGTAATCTTTGTAGTCATGCTGCCAATAATGTTTAAGATTCAATGTCTGTAGGTGAGGATGATGATTTGTTGGTGTTGATGATGTTTTGTTGGTGTTGAAGTTATGAATGTAAAAAAGCAGGGCTGTAACTTATGAATGTTGTGTTTGTTGGTAATGAAGCAGGGTCGAGTAATGTGCAATTTAAGTCCCTATTTTAAGTTCATACTTTAGTTTAAAATGTGTAATTTGGTCCCTATTTTAAGTTTAAAATGTTCAATTTGGTCCCTATTTTAAGTTTAAAATGTTCAATTTGGTCCCTATTTTAAGTTTAAAATGTTCAATTTGGTCCCTATTTTAAGTTTAAAATGTTTAATTTGGTCCCTGTTTTAAGTTTAAAGTGTTGAATATAGTCCCTGTTTTATAACACAACCTGTCAAATAGAAGTGGAAAATAAACCAACATATAATTGAATCCATATTGAACATACACAACCTGCCAATCACACAAGTCCAAATTCCAATCACAACTCCACTATTGGAGACCAATATTCATTCAAGTGCAATCAAAATGTTTCAAGTGCAATCAAAATGTGCTGAAGTCATGGAATTCAGATGTTCAACAAAAGTGTGCTGGACAGAAAAAGTTAACAAACATAGTACCAATTACTACAAAATTACTACCAAAACAGGCCTAAATACATCAAAAGTTGTCTCCTAAGTAGGCCTAATTAAAGCACAAAAAATGATGTTCAAGTTGGTGGTCTTCGAATCTGCAATTTCTGCCTGCAGCTTGGTTGCCCAGTCTGTTGTGAGACTTCATGTGCCTGCAGTGAAGGTTGTGTTGGTTGTGTGGTCTGCTGACTTGATGGTGGTGGTTGTTGTGTAGGCTGTGTTGCTTGTGTGGACTGCTGACTTGATGGTGGTGGTGGTTGCTCTGTAGGCTGCGGTTGCTGAGGGAGTTGTGGACAATTACTTCTGTTATGTCCCACTTCACGGCATACCCTACATCTCTTTTGATGGCCACCTTTCCTTAACTCAGTATCATTTTTCTTTAATTCCCACTGTTCCAATCTCCTCTTTTTCTTTGGCCTCCCAGGTAATCTCCTTTTGAGGGGGGGTTGGACATCATTGTAGGAAGTCCTCTCCCACAGCAGCTGCCCATTCACTGCCCTCCCAGGTAATCCACCCACATATAATAGCCCACCATTCTGAATAAAATGTCCACCATGGTGGATCACAACCTTGAATCTCTCGTCACACATCTAAATACAAAAAAAAATTATATGCTATCAATTAAACATGGGACCACAACTGAAAAATGAATAAACAACGGGGAACACAAGGGGACCACCGAACTGATATAATATTACCCTACCCACTATCGAAAGCGACAATACAATACACAATAAACCATAAAGCTGTAAAATCCACCGCAAATCAACCACAAATGATGAGGCAGTACAAAAATCAACCAAAAAAGTTCATTGTTTTAAACACACAAACACAAAAGATATAAAACCCACCGCAAACCCAACACAAACCCACCACAAACGAAAAATACAACTCAAAGAGGAGTCAAGAATACTAACCTGCACTTGGTTGACGCTCCAAACTTGAATGCGAACCTCCAATCGCAATCTCCAACGACAATGTCCAACCTTCAACCGCAATCACACTCCAAACTTGAATGCGAACCCTAACTGATGTGAACCCTAACTGATGTGAACCCTAATTTTCTTCCCCTTCATGAGAAACCCTAGGCGATCTCGCTCTCCTTTTGTTTACCACTCAATTGATTGTTCTCCTTTCGTTATCACTTCTAAAACCACATTTGATTGCCTAAGACTTGGGTGCTCGACGTTTTTCTTGTTTTTCACTTAACCATTTGTAACTTTTTAATTGTTTTAACTTTTTAATTTATTTTACTTTTTTACCCAATTTTTTTTAACGATATACTGTGCCAACGTGTGCCATCACGCATTCAAAAAACTGAAGTCCAAACAGTTACACCGTGTCACTGTGTCGTTAAAAATTTTAACTCCGTCTGCCAAAAGGGTTCAATTGAATGCGATTTTACCAAAACGAGAACCAAATTGAACAAACAACGAAAATAGGGACCAAATTGAATAATTTTGACAAAAATAGGGACCAAATGTGTATTTAAGCCTAAAACTTATGGCCTGAGCGAAAAGCTTTATCAAAGGACCAACTGAATAGTTGAGTGATAGTCCTTTTGTTCATGTAATAGTGACACATCTTGAACATCACTCAAGCAATGACTTAAGACTCAAGTGAAATATGCAACAAATTTCAATTAATTGCATAAAAACTTCCAAAGTTCTTCTATTAACCCCTATTCATTTCACATAGTTTATAGTATATTTATCTAATATAGTTCACAATACCCAATATCACTTTCAAAATACAACATTATAATATATGTCTCGTGACAGGGTAAAAAATAATTTTAAAAGAATATAGAGGAGTCGTGATAGAGGACTATCCCAAGATTCCATACAAGAAGAACTTGAAGATGAACTTTTGGGTTTTCTTTTAGAATTTAGTTATGTTTTATGTTTTTGGGTTTTGAGCTTTCTTTTATTATTAGTTTATGCTTTTATGTTTTGGGCTTGGGCCTTCTTGTAGGGTTTGCAGGTTTGCTTAAACTTATGTGCCTATAAATAAAGGTACTAAAAACTGATGTAGACATTTTTAGTCATATATTGAATTTGATTTTCATTAAATAGGGGGTTCTCTTTGTTCTTGGCTTAGGCCTCTGGTTCTTATCAAAGATTAACATCATTGTGGCGAATCTTTACTTGACTTATCAATCTGCTAGATTGTGGCGTCCTCTATCTCTGTCTTATTCCCCATTCTTCTCTGATTTATTCGTGTCATGCCTCTTGAGGATTCAAATTCAGAAACGATCATACTCTTTCCTGGATAGGATCGTATCAAGTCGCCATCATACTTTATCATGAGAAATTATAGAAAAACCTTAAAAAAGTAGTCTTCAACCAAATTTGGGTTTGGGAGTTGTTATGTGTGGAGAATACATTAGCACCCCACAACGTCTGTCCTAAGATGATTCCTTTAAAAAAAGTAAATTTTTAAGATATTTGTTTTCCCTAAAAATCAAACAAAATAATGCATATATAAAATAATATATATATATATATATATATATATATATATATATATATATTACTTCTGGGCTTGATTTGACCTTACTCCTAAGTATTCTCATTAAATTAGGGTTAGTTAGTTCTTTTGAAAATACTATTCAGAAAACTATTTGATAAATGAGTTGATTTTTTTAGTGAACTCGACAATGATTAACTTCGGTCCTACATATTTTTATTTATAATAGAAAATTAAGGATCGCATAATTTTTAAAAAAATCATTTAAGAAAATGTTAAATATTTAACTTTTGTAAAATTTTATATTGTTTTGGTATTTTTTTTAATTATTTGAAAATGTCAAAGTTAGATGTAAAAACCAAAATGCATACAATATTAAAAACAAAATATAATGACAAATTGAGAATCAAATTAAAAGAAAAAACCGATACTCTTTTTTTTTCTCCTTATCTAGGTTTTTTTGTTTTTTCTTGCAAAAGGGAAGTAATTTTTTTTAATTTTCACAAGACAAATTGTGTGCTTATATACACATATTGCGATCTTGATGTAATTTCTTAAAAAAACCAATATTAAATACAATTAACTATAAAAGACAAGAATATAGAATCACACTACATGAGTCAAATCATAACAAATCATGACGCAATATTTATGAGAAATTTTGATTTTAATTATTATCAATAATATTGTTCTTAATTTATTGGAATGATACCTTCCTCTACTTAGAAGAACAATGATTTCAAAATATTTCCTAACACAAGAGAGTAATGTGAGAGTTGTAAATAAAAAAAAGTGTGGTGAAAATATGTATAAAATCCTTAGACTTATGAAAATGATTATGGCAATTAAAACAATTTACGTATCCCTTTTCTTTTTTTATTATTTATTTATTTATTTATTTTTATTATATATATAATTCTTTTTGTGAAAAATAATTAAAGTTTAAAAATTTCCAAAAAAAAAATTATTTCACTTATTTCGCCTACCATTAATAAAAACATATTTTAAAAGAATTATTTAACCAAAAAAATTGGATATTGGCAATATACTAGTTACTGCATAATTCAATCTTTAAACTCAAAGGAAAACTAAATTTAGTGTCAATAATTGTTAAATTTTAATATCTTAATATAATAACCTTCGTGATTAGTATGAGTTCCTTTTATCTATAGGTAAATTAATCCTTAAGAAAAATTTGAAGACCAAAATTTCCAAATCTTAAGAATGTAAAATGTTAGAGAGATTTTCAAATTCGCTTCTAAAACTTCAACCTAAATCAAATCAACAGCAGAAATTATTCATATTCTTTAGGGGAAGAGATTCCTATTTCTCGGTTAAGTCATCGACGAAGTTTTTTATTCATTTATCATAATCTATACTAAATCTATACAAAAATGGATTTTAATCATAAAAAATGGTTTATTAATTCATAAGTCTAGAAAGAACTCAAAAGTCTATGATTTTTGAAAGATAAAATTTAAAATGAATAACGAATAAATTATTTTAAATCTATTTATAACTTTGTTTTCAAAAAGTATTATTTTCTATTTGATGTAAATTTATATCTCTTAATATAAATAAACTGGATGTTACGTTAAAAGATTAATTTTGTTTGTGATAATATTATTGTGAATGGTGTAAAGACTTTTTACACAAGATACGAAATAAACATAAAACTATAGAATTTTATTGTCAAGTAAATAATTGTATATTTTCAAAAGTTAAAAGATTAATTTTATTTGTGATATATAATGTGTTAAAGTAGTGTATTAACCCATGAGATTTTTTATGTGATGAGTTTTAATTAGCCAACAATATAAACCATTGTATATGAAGTTAAAAAGACATAATTTAGAATTCAATACACTTGATTAACTACATAATAATAACAAAAAAAATTAAAGAAATTGTGCATCACTGATTTTCCAAGCTACAGGCACCAACTTCACCAAAAAGCTAAAAAATTTATCTCTTTCAAGTCTCTGTCTTGTCACCTTGTCTATGGTTTAGTGTGTCTCTGTCACTTTCTCTCACCAAGGTTTCTGTCTCTCTTTAAAGAAAGATAAAACATACCCAAAAATATAATATTCATATGTCTCCCGTACAAATTAATATATAGTTTTTTAGAACATGCATAACACTTTCCATTTGTTGCTATTTCCAAAAAATATTATTAAATTAGTTTTTTAATTGCTTTTAATAAATTTTACAACGGAATTTATTACCACCATTTTTACTGCGGCACTAATAATATTTAAGAGACTTTTTTTTACAGTTCGAGTAAGAAATTTAACAAATTGATTAAAAAATAAATCATTTTTAAAAAATAGGGTAGTAATAAAATCTATATTGAATCAATACAGTAATATTTGAAACTTCACTTGGCAATATGAGGAGACAAAAAGAATGTTGGATTAATTTTATTATATATGATAGAATTTGATTGTGGTAGATAAATTGTTCAACATTCACTCGATTAAACACGATTTATTTAGTTTAGGATATGTAACTTAAATGTATGCCCAGAAAAATTAGCATTTTATTATAATCACAAATAGTCTTTTTTTTTTTTTTTACTCAGTGTTATCTTTTAGATATGTTCAAATTTCCTTGCGAATGATTTTATGAACAAATAAATTATGCCTAAAGTTAGAAAATGAATTCAGATATATTATAAGGGATTTTTTTTTATATATAAATTAACTTGTACAGAAGTTGATTTTGACTTATATGTTTTTGTTTTCATTTTTTTATTTGATCTATTTTAAGAGGTTTATAGAAAAAGCTTCTAAAAACAGAAAGCGTGAAAAATACATATTATCCTAAAAAAGTAAGATTAGAGTGTAATTTTGTGAAGTACTTTTAGACGTAACAAAAGTGTGGCATGCAGATAATACAGCTAGCATTTTTTGTTTATGAGAATATTTATTTGTGTTTGTGACAATTACTGTTGATTCCAAGTTTCAGCATCTAACTATTATTGGTGGCTTTGTTCCCTACTTAGGTCTACTTGTCGCCATTGATGGTTGTTAAACTGCTGTATAGGTTTCTCCTCAACTGAGATAACTTTTTTCACTCTTGTAATAAAATAATAAAAAACGATGTTTCGCGTGTATCTTCCTAATTCTCAAAACACATGCACAACTGGGACCTCCTTGAATCCTTGAATGCATTTCAAACTCCATCATGGATCTGGAAAGTTGAATAAAGTAATATAAAATACAGACAGCTTTATTTTATTTTTCAGAATTATTCTGTCGAGGTGTCACACTTTTGAAGATATATTAATTCCTTTATGTCATTGTTTTTTTTTCCTATGTGCTACTAACTGGGAGGGAGGGGAGAGCTTTTGCTTGCAGCAACTGGGTCTTGTACAAAACCTATGCTTTTCACTTTCTAACTTTAAAATGGTTCACTTAGATTTCTAAGAGCATGTGTCATGGATCTGGAACGTGGGATTCTTCAAAACTCTTCTAAGGTGAATTGGGCATGCTAAAAAATGTGCAAAATTTCTCTTTTAGTATTTTTTTTTTGGTTAATTTGAACCATGTTAGTGTTGAACCAGAATGTTGGTTTTTTTTTTGCAGGGGAAAGAATCATGGAAAACTGTTCTGACTCTGGCATATCAGAGTCTTGGAGTTGTGTATGGGGAGATAAGCACTTCACCGCTCTACGTGTACAGGAACACCTTTGCTGAGGATATTGGTCACTCTGAGACCAATGAAGAGATTTATGGTGTTTTGTCTTTGGTGTTCTGGACTCTTACATTGGTGCCTTTGGTGAAGTATGTGTTCATAGTGCTGAGAGCTGATGACAATGGTGAAGGTGGCACGTTTGCACTGTACTCTTTGCTGTGTCGCCATGCCAAAGTTGGATTGTTGCCTAATTGCCAATTGGCAGATGAGGAGCTCTCGGAGTACAAGAACCATAGCTGTGGTGTGGCAGCAGAGAGAAGCCTCGCCTCCAGCCTCAAGACCTTGTTGGAGAGGCACAAGGTCTTGCAGAGGATTTTGCTTGTGCTGGCTTTGTTAGGGACTTGCATGGTGATTGGTGTTGGAGTCCTTAAACCTGCTATTTCTGGTGATAATGACAACTTTGTTTTGTTTTGATTTGGGATATTGTGTTTTGGGGTCTGTTGGTTACACTATGTTATCTCGATTGAATGCAGTTTTCTCGGCTGTGTCTGGACTAGAGCTTTCAATGTCCAAGGAGCATCACAGATGTAAGTTCATCATGACTTTCTTCTGTGTCTTGTCATGGCATGTTTTTGTTCATCATTGCTCAATGATCAAAGGAAATTTATTGAGACTTGAAATTTCTCTCCTTTCAATTAACTCATTATTTTATCTCCGTGGTGCTTATGTTCTCGTTTTCTCTTCTTACTGGTGTTTTTTAATACTCAAGTTTGGAAGGTTCGTAATCAAAGTTACCTATGGATACACCTGTACCTCGAAAATTGAAATCAAACGGATGATAATCACATAAAATGAGTTCCTGTAATCTGGCCAACATGCTTGTATTTTTACATTGCATTTAGCATGCAAGTTAGCAAGTTTGATAACTGGGTGGACTTTTCAATGATGATTATAACGTCTTAGTGGTGGATTTGCGGTAATTTTGTAAATTTTGGTACTGGTCTAGATTAGTTCTCGCAAAGCCTGAGATGTAGCTTGGTTGATGTTGCAGGACAGGAATGAAGAAACTTAACGCCAATGATAGTTTTCTTTTAGAATTTGATTAGAGAAACTCTTATGGTTTCAGTGCAAACTGAAGTGAATCATTGTCTATAGGTTATTCCAGTTTATGGCAAAAAGCTTATCTGATTGGATTGCTTTGATAATAGTCAAGTTTTAGTGATTAATTTTAGACATTAATTGAACTTAAATTATGTTGATAAATAAATTCTCATATTGACAAAGATCTATTGTAATCTTAAGCTTTTCTGCATTATATCTCCGATACTCCTAGAATATCAAGCAATATTGGTACTATTCACAAACCATGTCTTTGATGTGAAAGGTCGACAGAGGTTTGTCAGATATTGTTGAAGATATGGGTAGACTTAGATTTTAAGCATATCTTATATGGAAAATGCTTTAGTCACATTGTTAATGCTTCCTAGATCGGGAATTGGGACTACCACAAGGCCAAAATGGACTTACATGTCATCACAAAATTTTATGCTGTTTATGTGCAAAGATCTTAAGAGAAAGGATAAGATTGCTGCTCCACCATAAGCTTGTGAATTTACTTGATTTAGTTTTTCTTTTATGTGCATTTAGAACTTCGATACCACACTTGTCCTTTATCCGAGACATAGGTCACATGACTCACTAATAGCACTTGAAAAACTTGACAGATGTGGAAGTTCCAGGTGCATGCATCATATTAATTGGCTTGTTTGCCCTTCAACGTTATGGCACAAACAGGGTTGGGTTTTTGTTTGCTCCCATAGTATGTGTGTGGCTCTTCTGCATCAGTGCCATTGGTCTATACAATATCTTTTACTGGAACCCTCATGTGTACAAAGCACTGTCTCCATATTATGTGTTCCAATTTTTAAAGAAGACTAGAAGAGGAGGATGGATGGCCCTTGGTGGAATTTTGCTCTGCATAACAGGTTCATTTGTTTGCTTTGTGATTGGCTAACTTAGATTTGTGACAATTCTCTTGATTTCTAATGCATTCCTTCAACTTTTCAGGATCAGAAGCCATGTTTGCTGGTCTCGGGCATTTTTCTCAGCTATCAATCAAGGTATGCTACTTTACAATTGGTTTTATTTTAGCTTCTACTTGATTAAATTCATTTAGCCTATATAATATTTTCTGAGTATTTCAAACAGTTTTCATTGGCGTTATACTAATTTTATAGGTATTATTAGATGTTGTGAATGACGTTTTAGCTAAGAATCTAGGTTTAGAAGGTAAGCAAAATCTACCGGTGTGTCCTTCTTCTGTAGTCAGTATCATTTTCCTCTTGTCCCTGTCTTACTTTTTCTACTTTATTCCTCAAATATTTCCTCCATTTATTTTTCTACCGGAACTTTATTCCATAACTCTGTGATAGACGTTTTGATGGCTTCTGCAGATTGCTTTCACCTCTCTGGTTTATCCATCTCTAGTTCTCGCTTATATGGGGCAAGCTGCTTATTTTTCTAGACATCATGATGTTGAGCAAGAGTATCACTTTGGCTTTTACGTATCTGTACCAGGTAGGCAACGTAATTTGATCTTTCGGAGGTGCAGACGAAAACGATGGTGAATTTCGTCAATGATTGGAAGATTTTTGACTGTTTTGTGTTTCAGAGAAGTTGAGATGGCCTGTTCTGGTGATAGCCATTCTCGCTGCAGTTGTGGGAAGCCAATCCATCATCACCGGAACATTCTCAATCATCAGGCAATGCTCTGCATTGAGTTGCTTCCCTAGAGTGAAAGTGGTTCACACTTCATCAAAAATCCATGGACAAGTTTATATCCCTGAGATCAATTGGTTGTTGATGCTCTTGTGTTTGGCTGTAACTATTGGCTTCAGAGACACAAAGCTTATGGGTAATGCATCAGGTAAGGTCACTAATACGTTCTTATGAAATACTCGTAGTATATATATATAATATGTTCTTATGACATAGTGTACTGTGCACAACAGGTTTGGCAGTTGTCTCAGTGATGCTAGTGACCTCTTGTTTGATGTCACTGGTTATTGTAATCTGCTGGCACAAGAATGTTGTGCTTGCAGTTGGGTTTGTTCTCTTTTTTGGGTCAATTGAGGCCCTCTTCTTCTCAGCTTCTGTGATGAAGTTCTTTGAAGGAGCATGGGTGCCAGTTGCTTTGGCATTTGTGTTTCTCTCAGTGATGTGTGTGTGGCATTACGGCACTCTGAAAAAGTATGAATTTGATGTTCAAAACAAGGTTTCAATCAGCTGGTTACTCAGCCTTGGCCCTAGCTTAGGGTTCGCAAGAGTACGTGGGATTGGGCTTGTGCACACAGAGCTAGTATCTGGAATTCCTGCTATTTTCTCCCACTTTGTGACCAACCTACCAGCATTCCACCAAGTCCTTGTTTTCCTATGCATCAAGCATGTGCCAGTTCCACATGTTAAACCCGAGGAAAGGTTTCTAGTTGGTCGTGTAGGTCCCAGAGATTTCAGAATCTACAGGTGCATAGTGAGATATGGATACCATGATGTCCACAAAGATGATAACGAGTTTGAGAAAGACCTTGTGTGCAGCATAGCAAAGTTCATACAAGCAGGAAGTGGTGGATGCAACTCTTCAAATGATGATCCTGAAAAGGGTGGTGGAAACATGACGGTTGTTGGAAGCTGTTCTACTAGCCACCCCGTTGATGCGGAGTTGGGTGAGAGCTCAGAATCAGAGAGGGTGATGAAAGCAAAGAAAAGGGTGAGGTTCATTGTGCCTGAGAGTCCAAAGATCGACACTGGTGCAATGGAGGAGTTGAAAGAGCTTATGGAAGCAAGGGAAGTTGGAGTGGCCTACATTTTAGGACAGTCCTACATGAGGGTTAAACCAGGGTCCAGCATGCTGAAGAAGTTGGTTATAAATTTTGGATATGAATTCTTGAGGAAAAATAGCAGGGAACCTTCCTCTGTACTTAGTGCTCCTCATGCATCATCTTTGGAGGTTGGGATGATGTATCATGTTTAATCTTTGGTTAAGCAAATGATTTAGAGTAAGTAATGATGTACATGTTATCATCTTTTCTGCATATATAGTGAAAGAGCCACCACTTAATCTGGTGGCAGTAAGGTAGTGTACAAATTTTGACTTTCTCTTTTTTCTTCTACCATATCACAACCTCATCATGCCTTTTTGTCATCATCAACCTTATGTATGCAATCAAGTCAAAGATATTCAATTTAAGGAAAACCAAACTTTATACTGTTACAAAACTTTTTTACAAAACGTTTTTATCCTAGGTTAGCCCATTTAATTATTATTACTATTATTATTATAAGACCAAGAAAGACCACCCCTTCTTAATTAGGATTTTAGGTCAAACTTAATTGTGACTAACACCTGAGAAACCCAATTATTAAAATTAATTTACAATTAGTGTAAGCAAAAGATTCAATCTTATTTCTCAATCCTGTTCAAATTGGTGACTCATAACATTTTTTTTTTCTATAATGATTGATCACAACAATCTTCTTTTAGAAGAAAAATCGAATCAGATGAAACATTATGGAATGTAAAAGTTTATTTTTTAATGCTTAACTCAGTTACATATTTAAAAATCAAATAGAAATAACTAATTTTAATTGAAATAATTCTATATTAATTAATTCACCTTGATAATAGACTAAAGAAAAGTTATACTAAGACTATTAAATATGTTTTATACAGTTTTAGGTAATTGTCTAAATATGATGCTGAACTTTTTATACAGTTTACTAATTAATCTTTTGAATTTAGAATTGTTTTAATTTTAATGAGTTAATTAGGTCAAAATAACTTGAGAAAAAAAATTGTTATGTTTTTGGCACCCAGCCCACCAATGAATTGGATTGGGCTGATTTATGTGCCAAACTAGATTTTATAACGAAACCTCTATCTCCTCATTATTGTCTGATTATTGTTTATTTTGAAACTCTTACAAAATATACTTTAAATAATGAACAAAATTTAAAAATTAAAAAAACTTTAAATATAACATGAACGTTGTCAAGAGACTAAATGTATTTTTACGGGAAAGGAAATGAGAAATATTTTTAATACTTCTATTAACATATTACATATATACCAAAGTTTATTTGTTTAACTATAATTAATTGTGTTCAATAAAACCACCTGATTATTTATAGTTAACTTTTCTCTCTTAATTATATGTTTCTATAGAAATTTGAACAAAGTCTTACTTAATAATCTAAAGCCTGATTAAATATATTCTAGTAAAATACATTTGTCTTTCCATTTTTTTAAGTTTAGTTTCATATCTCCTTTTTTAGGAAAATAAAGAAAATTTCTTAATAGTTTAAGAAAAGTTAAATGAATGTATTTGAAAATTTTAATATTTTTTACAATAAAAAGAAAATCTCCGGAAATACCTTCACAATTCACTAAAAAGTATTTAAAACAATAAATGTTACATGACTACAAATGGTATAAGGAACAACATGCGAATATTCCCGTTATCTACTGGTTCGGCGGCGGCATGGACTTTCATTACTTTTTTTTTATTAAAAAAAAAATAATATATATATATATATATATATATATATATATATATATATATATATATATATATATAAAATATAAATATATATTTATAAAAAAAAATATATATATATA
>Ga0214544_1006842_pt1 | contig 20646 bp, 11 predicted proteins | sample CNSS3metaG_FD_160074 | JGI IMG/M metagenome (GOLD analysis project Ga0214544, IMG submission 160074) | Root nodule microbial communities from cowpea collected in UCLA plant growth center, Los Angeles, California, USA - CNSS3 | ecosystem: Host-associated > Plants > Roots > Nodule | place: USA...
AAAAAAAAAAGCAGCTCATATGGCCTCGGGTGGCACAGAAAACCGAGGCCAAAAGGTGGGCTCTATGGCCTCGGGTTCGTCTGAACCGAGGCAGAAGGGCACTCTATGGCTTCGGGCCTTAACCGAGGCCAAAAGCTGTGCTCTTTTGGCCTCGCCCCAATATGCTTCGGTTCGCGAACCGGTGCAGAATATGATAAACAACCGCTGCCAAAGGCCCTTCCTGCACTGGTGATATATATATATATTTTCATAAATTCTAGCTAAGACGTATACTATTTACAAAAATTTGTTTTTTTATAGTTACCTACGAAAAAGTTTGTAGATAACCTATCTATGAAAACTATCGTAGGTAAGTTACCTACGAAGATTTTCGTATGTAATTTACTTATGAAATATTTCGTAGGTAATTTGAATACTGGATGAGAAACTTTTTTATGAATATTTTCGTAGATAATTATAGACGTCTCAGTTTCGTAGATAATGGTCATAGGTAAGTTATCTACGAAGTACATTTTCGTAGATAAAGTTACCTACCCAACGTAATACCTACAAAATTTACTTCGTAGGTAATTCGTAGATAAATTCAAATTACCTACGAAAAATACTCATTACATACGAAATACTGGTGTAGATAATAATCATATTTCTTGTATTGAATGGTATTTTCGTTTTGTACCATTTACCTCTAATTAAGACCACAATTAGTGACCAATTAAGAGAAAGAAAGAGTGGTTTAGGGACTATTATTGTTGCATAGCCATAGGTATACAAAAATTGAGAGTGTAAGGTGAGGATTGAGGGAAGCAAGGAGCTGCATTGAGATATAGTCAAAGGAAGATTATTGGTGATTAAGAAGGAACTCACAGGTCTAAAATAAAGCTAAGGAAACTAGGTTAGGGGAGCTTTACGCGTTAATTGTATGTTTAATTTTGATTGCCATGCTAAATAGAGTAACCTTATGTGTTACCTTTATTTAAATTCGATTGGCATGCTAAATAAAGTAATTTCATACGTTGATTATTCTAAGTCTGATTGGCATGCTAAGTATGGTATGATTATATATGAATTGTTGTATTCCAGAAATTTCTAGAAATTGTTTGGTCGGCGATGAACTGCCGCCAGACGATTCTTTCATCTTTTAGGCAATTTAGGGTTCCTATAGAGGAACCACCTGCCATAAATAGTGTAAAATAGCCTGTTGGACCATTGTGACCAAATCTTTGCCCAAAGTTGACTGGTTGACCAGTGCTGACTCGTTGATTGTCCAACGAGAGGCTGCCACATGTCAGAGCAGTCTCTCTCCCAAATCAGATTTCATTTTCGCAATTAGGGTTTGGCTGTCGTGAGGGTTGCCGGTGCATGTCACAGAGTCGCGAGTGGTACAACGAGTTCATGGTGGCTGTCAAATTGACGGGGTGCGAGTTTGAGGGAGGTCGCGACGCGAGACGCTCGGTGTTACAGGTATAGAGGCGCCGCAATGACCACGATTTCTCTCACGATGAAGGAGAAATATAGAGGATGTATGGTGGCTGCCAAGCTCATGGTAGAGGTGAACGGAGTTGCTAGACCGCACGGATCTGAAGCAGCGAAGTAGGAGGGTTGGTTCGTGCAGGGGGCAGCGATGTAGGCGCGATGGAGGCACAACGGAGGCTCGACGACGATGCGGAGGTGGCAGGTTCGAGTTCTTGGAGTGCGACGGTGGCGACGTCCTGCTGTCAGCGTGATGAATGTGGCGCGAGAACGACGCAGCGGAGCTCGCGTTGGCTGCAGCAGGTCTCGCTAGTGCCGCTGCAATGATGTTTCCAGCGTGATGCGAAAATGGGGGTTGCGGTTCCGGTATGGTGCAACGGCGGGGGCAGAGTGATGATGGAGGAAGAAGAAGGCGCGATGAAGGAGACACGATGGCTGGTTCACGATGGTGCGGGAGATGCAGGTTCGAGCCGCTGGGCGCGCGACGATGGCTGTGTCCGGCGAGCTACAACGACAATTGGATGTGGACGGGCGGCCATGGAAGATGACAGCTACGGAGTGTGGCGACTGCGGAGTGTGACGACTGCAGAGTGGGTTGGTGCGGAAGAGAGAGAAGGAGAGATTAGGGTTAGGTTTTGTGTTGGGAAAGAGATGATGATGTGGCAAACATTGATTGGTGATTTGAGTTAGTGGAGGATTGATGATGTGGAAATCTGTTATTGGTTAACTTAGTAAGTGGAAAATTGCCACGTGGCGAAATCTGGTGGACTAGAGTTTAAGTGACATTAGGGGTGTAGCTTAGTAAAAAGGAGGGGTGCAGAACAGAAATTGAAAGTTCAATTACAAAAGGGGGTGTAACCTGAAAACAGGGGATGCAGTTAGTTCCATAAATGTTTTTCTTAGAAATAGATATTCCAATTAGAAAAATGGGGTGTGAACATGAGAATTAGGGGTGCATTCAGTACCTGAACTATTCCTCTCCAAAATTATGATTGTGGGACTTAAATTATGAATTAAAAGATTCACTATTTACACTCTTAAGGACCTAAATTAAATTACAGTTGAATTATAATGCTGAAGGAGGTCCAATAATACAGTATGCCACTAAATACACTTTTAAGAGAAAATAATAATAATAATAATAATATTAAATTCCCAGAATTTAATTATTTAATGAGAACAAAGGTTCGACCCATCACACCCTCCAGGTGGTCTGGAAGCACGCAGCGCCTCACGGTACGTGTCTCCCGCCAGGCGATTTTGCTGCAGCAGATTGGTGTTATACTTGTTATGATGTGCTTGATCTACAAGGCTTCTAGGATATCTTAAAGGCCGACTTGCTGGTGTTCCTTGAGTTGAGCTCGAAACGTATCCCTTGAGTTGAGCTCGAGATAGGGGTTAAGCACGTGGCATTCCTCGAGTTGAGCTCGGAATGACATCCCTCGAGTTGAGCTCGGGATGGCGGATGAACACGAGGAACCCTTGAGTTGAGCTCGGGTTGGCGAGTGTTGCCAGTGTGAGTGTGCTGGTTGTGGCCAGTACGGATGGGTCTAGATAGATTGCCCTCCTCAGTAGTTAGCTGACGAGTTTGGTAGTCTTGGGATGTTACGAACTATGTTCGTATCTGGGAACTCCACCTGGCATTACAGTGTATGATCTGTAGCAATGGTTTCCAGCACATATTCTATCGGTTGTGGCTGATAAGTATGACAGCAAGACACGCTGGGGTACTCACTGGAAGACGTACAACATGATTGACATGGTTGTGGCCATGTGGTGTGGAATCTAGGTAAGGGATTCCTTTGGTGTGTTTGTGTGATATATATAAATGTGTTTATATTTATATGTTTATTCTGTTAGCTCACCCTATCTGTTTGTGTTTGGCGATGATCGTATACTCGGTATACATGAGCAGATGGTGTTGCAAGTGGATTTGGTGAGGCATAGAGCCGGAGTGGGGCTAGTCTTGGGGCAATTTTCTCAGAGTTTTTATATTGTCTTTATGATTTCAAATCAATTGTAATTTTTAATATTATCGGACTATTTGTTAATGGTAATAGTAATTATATTCAAGGATTTTGGAATTATTATTGAAGTAAATAAAGTTTTGAAATTTCCCACATTTTTGGGAAATGGATTTATAATTAATGAGTTTTTATTTTCTTATTTTATTTTATTATTTCCCACCATTCTTTCCCACCATTCTTTACAACCCTTCTATTCTTCGTTTAATATCTCTCAATTACATAATTCTTGTTAGTAATACTATTTTAGACTCCCACGCATAAAATTATATTACCTTTACATACACCTTTTGATTCAAAAACCTAAGTTTCCATAATATTCCAACCCTAACATTCATGTACACAAATTTTTCTCCAATTGCATATGTTTACGGCATAATTCCAACAACTAGTCATTCACATTATTCCATTTTCAGGTAAGGATCCATTTTTCCCTAACACGACTAGCCAGAACACGTAAAACCCCAAAATCAAGTCATTGTACTCGCGTCGCCTGGCGGGTGTTCATCACCGACAAATAGTTCATGGCAAAAACCCACAAAACTAGGTCATAAGATACGTGTCGCTTGGCAGCATGATGCTTGCTGCCAGGCGGTTCCTCACTGGAACCCAAAAACACACAGAAAAGAGTATGAGTCGCTTGACGACTTTGAAGGCCCGACAGGCAGTTTCTGGAAAATTTCCAGAAACCTAGAATTTCGAGTCCAAACGGAAGAAAACATGCATTTTTATACATACACAATTATAATATATCACAACACATTAAATTTACGGGTTCAACTCCCCTAACCTAGTTTTCTTGCTTAAGGGTTGGAATGTTTTTCAAGCTCTTGCGCACCACAAAACAATCGACTCCTTGTTTCCTTCCAAACTTGCTGCCAAATCCTTGCTATCTTCTCCAAAAATCCAGAATACTCTCCCTTTACATCCCTTTCCTTTGGTAGCTCCAAAAACCTTCTCTTTCTTCCTCAATTGATCACTTAATTAGGAGTTAATGGAGGTTAATGATCATAAAACGAAATTTGGCATTTAACTTAGCTTAATGGTCACTCACTGATTGTTTAGGATGGTTTTTCAGCCCTCCCTTGGCTGCCCATTCAGCTAGGGTTTACTCTACCCTTTCATATTCATGCCAAAACTAATTTTGGCAAAAAGAGAGTTTGGTTTGGGTTCACCAAGGTTCGAACCCATATCATGCCAACGGCAAATCAATAAACAATCATTCAACCAATTCATGTTTCTTGATAATTCCTATAAATACAGGATTAAATTATCACTCATCATAGTCAAGCATATTATTAAAAATAATAATAAATTAAACTACACACAATTGGCATACATAGGACTCAAACCCAAGTCCTTTCACACAAACAAGTACTCTCAACCATTTAAGTGAGTACTATTCCACATCATATATGTCAGAATTAAATATCATAAAGGCTCCCACTACCTACATTTATTAATTATTTATTTATTTAATTAATTTTCATGGGTCTTATATCATGAGATAGCTAATACTCAATTCATGCGGGGCAGCGTTGGTTTCAATTTTTAAGATTGGTACAATAGGGTTCCTTCTTTTAAATTTTATTTTTACCGTAGGGCCCACAAATTGTTCATGTTTCCTTTTCTACAAATGCCTAAATTTTCCCTTTCTTGTAGATTGGTATTGGTGCATGATAGTGGGTCATTTTTCATTGACATTTTGTCCACAAGAGCATGGTTTTTTTCTCTTTTGTTGTGGTGCAGTGTTTTCTAGTTTGGTTTTCTTTTCTCAGCCTTAATTAATTACAATATCATTGTTTGGTGGAACTAACCACATATCACACGTAACATGAACTGTTTTGTTTTTATGCAAGCTTTGTTTGGCCACGGGTCCCACTTATGGAATGGTGATATTTTTTCACATTTTATCTTAGCAATTACGTGAATTCCATTCACGTTGGTTTTTTTTTTTAAGAAAAAAAGGTAGTGGCATGTAGTCAGAGTGGCGAGTAGACACTCGTGGCAACAAAGATTGATAAATGTAATCATCAAAGGGTGTAGAATCAAGAGGCGTCTAGAGGAAGTGATGAAGAATGGGGTGTGAGACTTGGGGTTGTTAGAAGTGGTTGGAATATTGAATGATTATTTATTATTGTGTATTGTACTTGTATTCTGTTAAGCTCACCTTATTTGTGTGTGTTTGGCGATGATCATGTAACTCGTTACATGGGAGCAGATGATGGTGCAGGAGGTGCTGATGAGACTTAGCGTCAGAGTGTGGGGCAGCTTGGGGATAGTTTTGTTTTCTACAGTTTTATATTATTTTTCTACAATCTGGATTTTAAATTTGGATTTGGAGATGTTAGGATTTGACTTAAAGTTTTATGCTTTCAACATTTTGGCGCTTATAATAAAATTTTATTTTCCCGTGTTGGGAAATGTGTGGAATTAATGTTATCTTTATATTTATTTATATTAATTTTATTTAAAGGTTTAATTATGCCTTTGGTCCCCATTTTGGAGTCAAAATCTCAAAATGGTACCCAAATTTTTAAAAGTTTTAAATTGGTCTCCTCTTTTGTTAAAACGTCTCACGTTTGTCCTTTCTGTTAAGTCAAGGTTGACGCCGTTAGAGGGAGTGACACATGTCAGTTCCTCGATTTTTTGAATTTTTTTATTATTTTATATTATTTTATTGGGGTGGAATGTCACTCGTTGGGTTCGTTGTATGAATGTATTATTTGATAAGTGGATGGGTTTATGTATAGAACTTTATTTCCCATGCATGATGTGATGGTGCGTACTTTGTTGGCAATATGTAAATCTCAAGTGTTGCATGTTGAAAGTGTTTTTGCTTGAAAGCTCTTGGTGGATTTAAATGTTGTGTGAGGTTTTTCGTACCTAGGAACCCAGTGAAGACTATTTTGCCTGTGTGAAGCAATGGAAAGAGGTCCTCTTCGCTTGTGCGAAGCAGTGGTAGAAGATTTGTTCGAGTGTTGTACCCTCTCGCCTGTGTGAAGCAGTGGGGAGGAGAAAGATGTTTTACCTTACTTCGGCTTGTTGCGAGTATAGTGCCCGATGTGTGATGCATCGACGTTTTTACTCATAATTCCTTGAGGAGTAAGGGAGATAGTCTGGTTGCGATAGTGGGACATATCGAACCATCTGTTCTAGGAAACTAGATGTTGTTATGGGGTAAGAGGTCGCAGAAAACCAAAGCTTGATTATGATCACTATGTGTGAAGATTTTAGATGAATGTGATGCTATGTTTGGTTTGATATGATTGTTTGGATTTTGGGGTTTGTGTGTTCAAACCATGGATTGATTGTGATTATAATGATTTAAGTGTTACTAGAATGCGACATTGAGTATCATTGGACATGTATTATTTATGAATTTCTTTTATTAATATCATTGCCTTTTGTTAGCTTACCCCTATTTGTTTGTTTGCCTGTTTGTTGTATGTGCGATGATCGTATAACGTGTGTTATACGGGAGCAGATGATATTCCAGATAATCTTGGCATGGAGTAGATGGAAGAGAGGTTGGGGTGGACTCAGGAGTTTTTTTTATATATTTAGTTGTTTGAAATCAGATACTAAAAATTATGTAATTTTCTTTTGGTCGCATGTTATTGGAAGTTTTTGATAAAGTGACAGTTTGAACTATGTAATTTAAATTAAATTAAAAGTTTTTATTAGTACATTTTCAATGGTAATTCGTTTTCCGCTAAACGCAAAATTTTTCTAACGTTCCGTGACATCCCAAATTTGGGGTGTTACACTTTAGAGCTTGTTGATGAGTTTCCTATTGTAGTAGGAAGGAATGTGTCTCCTCCAAAGGACTAACTTGAGATCATTCCAATATTCAACTGAAGGCCCATTACTTCTTAGCCTCTCTTGGACTATAGAAGTCCACCAATACATAACATCTCCCAACTTGGTGTTGCTAGAGGCACTTTTATTTCTTCGCTAACTTGGTGGCAAGCAAAGAGTTGCTCCATCTTCACCTCCCAATCCAAATAAGCATCAAAATCATCCTTGCCTTGAAAGTAAGGCAGTCCACTTTAACTTCTTTACGAGTAGGGTCTTTTCTTTTTATAAAAACATTCTAGCTAACAATGAAGGAAAAACAATAAATGGAATCTAAACTATGCAGCCTAATTTAGTGAGGCTTGATATAACATCCCGACCGAATATTTCTAATTTAAAATAAAATCAAATAACATGAAAATATACTTGCATTTATTCAACTGTCTTAGCCAAAATGAGGGAAAATTAAAAACATCCATGAAGCGTCATAATAATAATCGTAAATTAAAACTCCAAGTTTTACATCTCCAAAAACTAATAAATTAAATTCAAGTTACAACATAATGGAAATATTATAAAATAAAATCCCCATGCTGCCATACTCCGACATTTTGCCTCACTAGCACTACTTGCAACATCATATGCTCCCTTGTAATGAATTACACGATTATCGCCAATCACAAACAGATAGGGTGAGCTAACAATTACAATATAAATACAAATACAATTCAATACACACACACACACACACACTCAGATGATCTCTATCCCCAGACTCCATAAAGCATGGCTACCACCATGTTTATCTACGTTCTACATCTTTAGATTATAACCCTAAGATATCCTTTGCTGCCACAAGCCACACTTGTAACATCCCGACTGGATATTACAAATTTAAAATAATAAAATAAAGAAATATAATTAAACTACATTTATGAAATATCATTTCCAAAAACGTGGGAAATTTAAAACTTATTACAATAATAATTGTCGCAATTCACAATTCATAAAAGCGATTAGATAAGAAAACCATAATAGATTAATCAAGGAGTTTACAAAATCCTTAAAATACAAAACAGTAAAAACTCTGGTAAAATCTTCTCCCCATACTAGTCCCGCTCCGGCACTATGCCTCACTAGATCCACCTACAACATCCTCTGCTCCCCATTCAAGACATTTATATATACAACATGGTCACTCCAAAGGAATTCCATCCTTTGATTTCATACCACATGGCCACAACCATGTTAACCGTGTTATACGTCTTCTAATGAGTACCTCAAGATGTCTTGCTGCCACACCTATCGGCCACAACCGATAAAACACATGCGGGAAACCATGTTACAGATCACACAGCGTAACGTCGGGTGGAGTTCCCAATACGAACATAGTTCTTAGCGTCGCAAGACTACCAAACTCGTCAGCCACATACTAAGGAGGGCAATCTATCTAGACCCATCCGTACGAGCCACAACCCGCACATTCACAATGGTAACACTCGTCAACCCGAGCCACAACTCAAGAGTTCCTCGTGTTCATCTGCCATCCCGAGCCACAACTCAAGAGATGTTATTCCGAGCCACAACTCAAGTAATACCACGTGCTTAACCCCTATCACGAGCCACAACTCCAGGGATACGTTCTGAGCCACAATTCAAGGAACACCAGTAAGCCGACCTTTAAGATATCATATAAGCCTCGTAGATCACGGACATCAAAGCAAGCAACCACAATTGCTTCACGGTATCGCCTAGCGCAGTACTCTAGGCGCCAAGCGTATCAGGCTTTTAAGTCGCCTTGCAAACACCTCACACCACTAGGCGCCATACGCTTTCCAAAGCATCTACCAAATCTTTTTCGCCTGGCGGGATCACATTTTCTGCCAGGCGCCATGCGTTTCAAACTTCTCTGGTTTTCCCTTATCACCTAGCAACGCACCCTAAGCCGCTAGGTGCCACACCAGTAGCGTCACTACTACTAGTTTTTTGGCACTTTGAAGCAGGTTCCAGCGAACCCCAAGCACTACACATACAAACCATAGCATGAAATATGCTTATCTAGTCATAATCATATGACTGAATCATAGTTCAACACAATCCTAAATATACAAAAGCAAGAATAATACATAACCATTGTCCCAAAATATCGTACGGTCAATAAAATAGTAATAATGATAATAATAATAATAATAAAAACAACAACAACAACAACAATAATAATAATAATAATAATAATAATAATAATAAAACGAAACAATAAAAATAAAAAAATTATAATAAAATTATAATAAAATAAAATGAAACAATAATAGTAAAACAATAAGACTAATAAGACAAAATAATAAGATAAAATAATAATAAAATAATAAAAATAAAATAAAGCAATAATAATAAATAATAATGATAATAAAATCATAAATAAAATAAAATAATAATAATAAAGTAAAATAAAATGAAAATAATAATAATAATAATAATAAAAATAATAAAAATAAAAAATAGTAATATTAATAATAAAAATAATAATAAAATAATAACAAAATAATAATAATAATAATATAAATAATAATAATAATTATAATAATAATAATAGTAATAAAACGAAATTTTGAAAATAAAAATAAAAATAATGAAAATAATAATAAAATAAAATGACACAATAATAATAAAACAGTAATATTAATAAAATAAAATAATAATAATAATAATAATAAAACAATAATAATCAAATCATCAATAAAACAAAACAATTTTAATAATAACAATAATAATAAAATAAAATAATAATAATAATAATAAATATAATTATAAAATAAAATAAAATGAGAATATTAGTAATAATAATAAAAAATAATAATAATAACACAAATAATAATAATAAAAATAGAAATAACAATATAAATAATAATTATAATAATAATAATAAAACGAAATTTTAAAAATAAAAATAATAATGAAAATAAAAATAATAATAAAATAAAATGAAGCAAAAATAATAAAATAATAATATTAATGAAATAAAATAATAATAATAATAAAATAATCAATAAAACAAAACATTGATAATAAAATTGTAACGTCCCAATTTAGTAGAATAATTCTAATAAATAAAATGTTGTAGTGTTATAGTATAAAATGGAGTACCAAAAGAAAACATATAAAAATAACCTTCTAAAGTTATCCATAATATTATTAGGGGAAAAGTACTAAGGCTGAAAACATTGACCATAAAACGGTATGACGAAAGTTGTTGAAAAGAGCATCAGCTACTATGCCCTAGGAATCTCCACGTCTGCTCACACTAAGGATTTGGTGATCATCGCAAAAAGAAACACCACACAAGAAAACAAACACAAGCAAAAGGGTAAGCTAGAGATAAAATATTTAACATGTTATTGAGCAAGCAAATTATAAAACAGGTTATAGACAAGCAAAGCAATAAGCACCCAAAACATGTGAAAGGAAACAATTGAAGGACTCTCTAACTCAATATCCGGATCATAATCTTGATATAGAATTCTCAAGGAAGTATGCACCTGTGTTGCTTTCTAAACTCTGCAAAGTCTAGACGCAAGGGGTTATCACCCAACCACACACAGGGTTAATCTTCTAATGTCTTGGGCCCGATATATCCCAAGACTAGGACCTCTTGCCACTCTCACCACATAAATTATTCTACTCTATGTGAGCATGAATAATTATTAGAGTTCAAAATACTTTCCTTTATCTAGACATCTCCTATATCAAGGTATACACTAACCACCATCACCAAGAGTTTCCCTTGAAACTCTTTTACCAACAAAATCTACATGCCATATCAAGCATTCAATTCTTATGCCAAACCACCACCAACCATACAATTATGTTTTCTATTTCATATACAACATAACAAGATTCAATCTCATGCTTTATAAATGCATACCAATGTCCAACCCAACCAAGTCATGGCTCATTACACAACAACACATTATGCATACGATTTGGGATTTTAGAAATAAAACTGCAGCTTGTGTAAAACTCCAAAATTTTTGTATTTATATTCAAATTAAAGATGATTGAATCAAGAACCAAATGCAACAAGAACCAACTTAATTGAATAACTATAGAGAAAGTTATGCACCAAATAAGCAACGAAAGTCAATGTTGTCAACAACCAAACTACAGGGACCTTGTGATAAAAACTGCTCTAACTACAAAGCTCTGATTCAAGATTCGACTGGTCTAAGTCAAGAAATAGGTGTTAACATTTCAGCTCGATCCAACGGTTAACGAGTCGGGAAAGTCAATTTTACTAAAACTACACATATCATAAAAAAGACATAGTCGCCTAGCGACCAAAGCACTCGCCTAGCGACCACCCGACGCTTCCAAAATACGAAAAATAACGTTAAATATCACAGTTTCATGAATATTTGAACCCCTAACTTGGAAATACACCAAAAATTAACGTTTTCCCCAATCTTGCCTCATTCCATAAAACACTGATCAGATAAAATAGACATAACGTGAAACAAGGTGTAGATCCCTTTACCTTAATAAAACTTAGCCAAACGAAACAAGAACAAGCAAAATAACTTAAAAACGTGAAACACTAGCTTCCCTTACTTGGAAAAAGAGGAATACAGAGAAAAAGAGCCCTAACAGAAGCTCACCGCAACACCACGACAACTTAAGAAGCTGTAACATAACCATGGGTACAGGAAAAGAAGGCTATTAGAAACGACCCAAGTTGGACCAACACTACCAAGCAGAAAGGAAGGGAAAACACAAAGTTCAAGTGTTTAACTTACGTTGAAAGAACTTTCGACTAGTTTCGAGAAAAGCCCTAGTTGTGCCCTAACAACTGCTGCTCAGAAAATGGAAGAAAAAGGAGCAACTGTTTTTAGAAAGTGAGATTGGAGTTAGAGTTAGGGGCTGGACAAGGGTCTTGGAGGGTCCCAAGTGGGCTGATCTTGGGCCCTTAAAAAGGCTAGGCCCCAACCCCTCTATGGAATAGAGTGTAAAAATAAAAGAGGTCTCAAAAAAAATAATATAATAAAATAATAGTAAAATAAAATAAAAAAATAATAATAATGAATATAATTATAAAATAAAATAAATTGAAATTAATAATAATAATCAAAATAATAATAATAATAATAGAAATAGTAATTATAATTATAATTATAATAAAATAATAGTAATAAAATAATAATAATAGTAAAATAATAATAATAATAATAATAATAATAATAATAGTAAATAATAATAAGGATAATAATAATAATAATAATAATAATAATAATAATAATAATAATAATAATAATAATGGTAAAATAAAATAAAATTAATAATAAGAATAATATTAAGTGTGTTGTATTTAGAAGAAAAACTCTAAACATTTCGTCAAGCCAAAAAGAAAAATCATGATAATTTTACAATTCAAACCCATAACCATACTAATGTCAAATCAACGCACAACCATTCATCCAATTCATGTTTCATGATAATTTTCCACCAAATCACACTTTTTCTATAGTTAAATTTGAGGGATCTTTCTAAAGAGAATTTATCAGGAGAGATAAACCACCAATGAAATATGAGTCTAACCTACATATAACAGATTAATATTATTTCCAACCTAAAATCTTAAAACAATGAATTTATAAATTTTATTTCGTTGTGATGCTCAATTTTTTCACCTTTATTGTGAGACTTAAACGTCATTCATTTAAATATACTTGCTTGACCCTTTTTATCAAAAAGATTTTTGATACAAAGACCTATCTGAACCAATCACCAAGACTTAGATGGTTACCACTAATGAGTATTTTGAGAAAAAATTAACAAGAAAGACTTAACATTAATGAGATATGAGCTCAATCCACGTATAAAATATTGTTATCCCCTCTAACCCAGAATCTTAACAACAAAATTTGTAGTGAAATTTATTATAATTTATAATATGTTCTCTGTTTTTCTTTTTTCTTTATTTACGAAAATAGAGACATGCATACTACTCTCGTTTGTTTCAAACCAACTTGAACTTAAATTTTATTCATATGTGAAAAAAAGGCTTCAAATTTTTTTTCGAACAAAGTATTTAATTTTGTTTAGTCTTGTTTATCCTACAGTTGACTCAACTACCTCATATGAAGAAACAAAGACATCCTGAAGTAGATAAAAAGTAAACTCAAACAATAAATTTAATACCAACGAGGTGAGTTGAACAAGAAGTTATTGTTCTTTGAAAAGTAAATTTGGTTAATGCTCATGAAAACCTACATGGAGAAATGCGGTATCCATGTTGTCTAAGCAGCCGAAAAAGTAGAGCCATGTGGTAAAGATCATCATTGTGAGCTATTATTGTCCTTTGTTGAAATCTCATAAATTCGACATAGAGCACTATCAATTTCGTTCTCAAAATGGTAAGACACACCCAAACGTTGGACTGAATCAATGAAGTTCAATTTAAAAGAGAAGTTGTTATCATCAATCGGTGAGACAAGCTTTTTCCTCACGTCCTCTTCTAGTAGTTTAGATTGTTGAATATGGCTATCACTTTCCTGCACGACGTAGTAATGAAAAATCCGTCATATGAAATGTTTTATCTACACAGATTGAATGTTAAATCCATGCAAATATAACATCTTAGCTAAAGAGATTGAAATAGTAAATACAGCGGAAGAAGGAACATAGGAATAAGAAAGCGATCACCCCAAACGGAGGGATGAAAATTTTCAGTGGGTCGAGTGAAGGGAGGTTTTGTACCACCAGCAGAAATTGGAACTGGTAAGTCATCGTTGAACATGGTTTGTTGGGGAATATGCTTACAATGCACATTACAAAGAGAGACACCTTTTTAAATGATGTATTTCTGTGCCTTTTACATCACATACTGACACACGAAATTTACAGAGGTATTCGATTTAGAATATATATTTTTTAGTCCATCACATAATTAAGACACTATATAAAATTAAAAGAAAAATAAGTTTCAACTTTTCGTAAAAGTTACAAAAGTAAAAAGTTGAACGAGCATTACCGTTATCTTTAATTTTTAATTACGTTTGTCTTTAACGTCATTAAATATCTGAATTACGTAGAGACTCTTAAGCTTAACCATGAAAATTGTATTAAAACAAATTAAAAAAAAAAATAAAATATATAAATATATATATAATTAACTACACCAAATTTGTTAAAAAAATTATATCCCATCAAACATAAACAAACAACACCAATGTGAAAAATATTCTAAATAAATACATACAAATTATTTATATTATCTTCTATAAATTAAAAATATAATAAATTTATTCGTATAGTGATTTAAATAAAAAAGAAAGATACATTTATCTGGCCCAATAGATAATGTTAAGTAATGTGGCACAATAAGGACCAATTAGTCTCATCACTAAAAAGACTACAAAATACTCTAAAATATATTTATTGTGTAAGATGCCACATTATTGTTATTGTTATTCTAAATAAGTTGTTATTTTAATGATATTGGTTAATATTATATTACCTGTTTTATCACATGGATTGAAGGCCCAAAAGGTCCTATAAATACATATAGTATTCTTAAGGAATACACAAACTCTCTTGTACTCATTCTCTTTTAGTGTAAAAGATCCAAACTCTCTTAGTGAATTGAGCATTCGAGAGTCTTTTGCAGGTGAATCTTCCCCTTTTGAAACAACAAGATAATTGATTCCAGTTATCAGGAGCATTCAAGTCACCACTTGGATCTTGCCACCTATACAAAAGTCAACGCTCCAAATTCTAGTAAGAACATTTGGCGCTAGAGGGAGGGTGCATGTAAAACCTTTTCCTGCCTCTACATTTTATATTATCTCTACGTGAGACCATCATAATTTGAAATTGTCTCATTCATACTACCATGAGCGTTTATGTTAAGAATTTTGTAATTTCCTTAAAGAAAATGCTACTTGACATTCCTCTTATAATAGTTTATTGACCATTGGTGGCGAAATACTTTTTTCCCTATACTTTGACAACATTTATCATAAATACTACAAATAAAAACGGGTTTAGGTAAGACTTTATCTTGCCTCCACATTTTATATGGCCCTCACACATAGTCATCACCATGTTGGTGTTCCCAATTCATATGATAATATATTAGTATTTAAATTATAATTTGCGACATGCTGTGATATGTTGCTTTTAAGATTATTTGGTTTCTTACTAGAACCGAGCCAAAGACTTTTTGTATACATAGAAATGTCATTCCTTTTATTAATATCTTTCATAGACCTTTAGAGATTAATGAGTGCAATAAATGCCTTATTATGAATGAAAACAAAAAGAATGCAATGTGATAGAATTTTATGCAACACGCATCACAATAAAATATGCAATGCAACCACTTTCCACATTTTCTTATTTTTCTTTCACATGTAATCATTAATGTGGTAGAATTTTAAATGAATTGCTTTTTGTTATGTAAAAGTACAAATACTACTTTATATGGGTTTCTGATGTTGGATTTTGCCCTCGAGGATACATCCCTACTTGCGTATTTTCCAAACAATGGTAGGGTCACCAAACTTAATAATACCACACATGCTACATCGCACTATATCCAGCGGAATGGACCACTACAAGGGTTTGGGGTTACATCAAATCATGACCAAGGAGGAAATCCACTCGGACAAACAACCCTTTAAAACTTACAAATGTACAAGGATTGCTTCGCGTGCATGTTTTGAATTCTAAGATCCATCAGGTCATCCTTCGAAACTCCTTGCGACCACAACACCTAATGGCAATTCCAAGAGCAGTGATGGAACAATTTTGTATCTAACAATGACATACAAACCTACAACACTGCAATCGATGATGTAAGCAGTGCAAAATTCATGGAAGAACATTGGATTCAAGAACCCGCAAAAAAGCATAAAACTATGGCTTACACAAATGCAAATTGAAAATCATTTGAGAATTATCTCAAAGGCACAAGATTAGATGGAAAGTCATTCGAGAATCATCTCAAAGGCACAAGTTCGGATGGAAAGTCATTCGAGAGTTATCTCAAAGGAACAAGCTTGGATGGAAAGTCATTCGAGAACTATCTCAAAGGCACAATTTTGCATGGAAAGTCATTCAAAAACCATTTTAGCCACAAACTTGAATGGGAAGTCATTCGTGAACTAAAGGCATAAGCTCAGATGGAAAGTTATTCAAGAACTATCTTAAATCCACAAACTCGGATGAATGTCATTCATGAACTATCTCAAAGGCACAAACTCGAGCGAAAGGTCATTCAATAATTATCTGAAAGGCATAAGCTCGGATGAAAGCTTGACTCTTGAAAGCCTAATACTCCAACTTGGAGACGAGGCTTTGATAAAGCTCAAAATGATGATAACTTACAAATCGATCTCAACCATGGCGGCCCTAAAATATCTGTTACATGAGGATGTTGATAGATCAATATGCATAAGGTATGAGAAGAAACTCAGAAGTATCAGTGATATTTTCTATTAGAGTATCAATGTCATGGCTAAGGAAGTTTCTCCAAATAAAAAAAATACATGAATTTCTATGTGGAAAATTGTATAAAAGAGTCTGAGGAAAAATCTAGCTACAAAAGAGAAGGTTCTTAAGTTTTTCCATCGTGACTCACCTCTCTTTCCTAGGAGTCTGTTTAGTAAAATTTCAACATTATTTCTCTTTAGAAAAATTTCTATACACTGTAAAAATTGGCAATTTGGGTGGTCTCGCTTACACCATCATTCACTTAAAGCCCTAATCTCAACAAAAATCATCCTAGCCCTTCCTCGTAAGGAAAGGGAGTCATTCACTGCTAGAGCTCAACAAAACAACACTTTGTGCAATAAAAAAACAAAGAAAACCCTAGAATTGATCTATATCTCATTTACGAATTTCGGGAAGAAGCCTGCATAAGAGAAGTAATAGCGAAAGAGATATAATACTTGAGTCAAAGAGTTAGAAACTTGACAAAGGAGAGAAAGAAGTATCCCTCCAACAGAAACACTCCAAGAAGCAAGTGGAAAACTCCACCTGAGTAGTAGAATCTTGCACAAACCTCTAGAAAGAGCCCATTAGTCCAGGCGCTAGGAATGACCTAATCACTTCGACAACCACAAAGGCTAGGAATAATCTTTATCTCCAGAATGTTGAGATTAGTAAAGTAGACTACGAGAAGAGTCTCGAAGGTCCCATTATTCTACAAGAGCAGAGTTTAAATTTAACGATTGTAGGGATGCACCCTCCAAACGGGGCAGTCACCTTGAGCATAATTGCAACAACGAAGGAGTTGTACACAAGCCCACACCATATGGGGCTACACCAACCATAATTCATGAAAGTGAGCAAGATGATCCAAGGGTTGTCGTTATCTGACGGGTGCACAATCATGATCAACCAAGAAAGCAACTCGACATTCCAGTGCCTTTACACAAAAGGTTAGATTCAAATTATTTTGAAAATATTTTTGATAAAAAAGTTAAATTGCATGCATATTTGTTTTCTGTCTTTAATTTTAAAAATATTAAAAGATTTTCAAAAATATTTGTTTTTGTTTTTAGTTTTGATAAAAATAAAAATGTAAAAATTAAAAAAATTGTACAAGCTACTTGACTTTGTAAAATTAAAGAAAATAAATTTTGACATATGGCTAGATTGAGCCCAACAATCACAAAATTTTTCGTCCCCTCCCTAAAATAAGTCCATCAAGGACAATTTTTGAAATAAGTGTGGGGGAGACAAACTTCAGGTAGAATTTGTTTTCTATTTTTTTAATTTTTTTCATTTAAAAAAATTTGTGATTTCTTTTTGAGAAAATTGTGAAAGTATTTACTTTTTAATAAGTGAAACTTTTAAATAATATGTCTCATAAGAAATCCACAAAAAAATATTTCCCTACTTTCACTAAAACATACTGACATTGGATTTTTATGATTTGATTCACAAAATGGGATGATTTGATTATAAGTCTTGTTGATATGAGTGGATTGTTTCTATGATTTGCTAATTGTGTTGATTTAAGAATTTCTTGATTAAATATTTTGTGAAAGAGTTTTGACCTTGTGAGTCTTGAGCCTTTATGTGAAGGGTGGACTGTCATGTGCCATTCTTGTTTTTCTTGAGTGACTTGCTCACGGTTTATTTATACTCAAATTTTTAACTTAATTCTTTTGTTTGTGCAACTTAAGTGAATATGCATGATTTTATATGATTGAGACATTTTTGTTTTTAGTTACATGGTTGAAAAAGTCCATCTTGATATTAATCCATTGGTAGACTGTTGAGCTTTAAACCTTTTTTTTCTTGTTTTAAGCCCATTGTAAATCAGTAAAAACAAAAAGACCATGATCTTCCTTACCTTAGGAAGAAAAAGGAGCTAGTGGATTATGTTAGGATTGGTTGAGGAATAAAGTGTGTGGGTGAGTATCTCACCCAAAAATTAATAAAAATGGCAAAAAAGGAAGGAAAAAAAATGATGAAAGAGTTTTGAAAAAAAGATGTAGAAAAATGATTATTTTGTCAAAAAGAGCAAAAAACAAAAAAAAAAAAGTTGTTTTTGAATTTATGCTCCATTATTCTTTCTACATTACTATTCCAAAAAAGCCGAAAATCCTAAATGTTTTCCTACCTTTGTCTTGGCCCCATTATAACCCTATAAAAAGTCCTCATGATCTTTGAATGCATATTTTCCGAAAGTTTGTGAATATTAGAGTCTTGTTAAATGTCATGAGTGTTTACTTACATGCATTTTTGAATGAAAACACAAGCCGAAACACTTGAACAAATTTTGGTGAGAAAATACACATTTTTACTTGAGTGATCTCTTTCATATTTGATTTTCTTGTAAATTCCAAAGATTATCTCATGTGTGAAAAAAATTGAACTTTTCCATTTGTATATGCATGATAACTTGATTTCTATAATATTGATTTGTTTCCAGTGATGTTGATTCCTTTATTCCAATGTAGGTATGAAATTAAATAACCTAGAACAAAATTTGAAATTACTCAATTTTGCCCAGGAGTGCAAAAGGACAAGTGTGGAGGTGTGATAAGTTCATATTTATGCCTTCACTTAATGTTTAATTCTAGGTATCTAATTCAATTTTTGTGCTTAAAAGAATGTCTTAATTTACAATTCTGATAATTGGGTTTATTGAACTTATGCGATAAAAAATGTCTTAAAATGTGATTTTAGTTGTATAAAATATTCTTGGATATTCTAACGTTTGTTGATGCAGCTGAAGTTAAACTTGGTTCATTAAAGGTATGAAATTGAATTGTTCAGAGTTATAAAGTCAAGCTAAAATCACACCATGTCATCAATCTGTCACTTTCAAATCTGGCCAACCATATGCTGTCACGTGTCAACCTCTCAATAGAAAGTCAAAGATGGTTAAAGTCTGGTCAAAACTAGTCAATGTTAGTCCAATAAAAAGGGGATAAGATCCAATTATTCATAAATTGGGATTTCCCTACAAATTTGGAGTGCAAGAGCGTATGGGCTGAATTGGAATTTTGGACAATATTTAGTTATTGCTAATTATTTAGATATTTTTAGATAACTAATCAGATAATATCAACCAAAAATATCTTCAAGATATTTTTAAAACTAATATATCTCTTAATTATTTTGAAGATATTGCACCAATAGATAAAACGTCTATATCTCTCCAAATATTTTAAAATATTCATAATCACTATAAAGATAAATAATATTTATCTTTATATTTATTTTAAAAGATATTTGAGAGATTTAAAAATAGAAAAGCCCAGTCAAAGTCCTATATAAAGAGACCTAGGGGGAAGCAGAAAAGACAAGCTCGACACTTCGAAATTTAGGAACCCTTGGGGGCAAATTCCTTTCTCTCTCCTTTCTTCTTCTATATTTCTTTTATTTTGATTTCATGGAGTGTTAAGCTTCTTGGGTTGATTTCATGGAGTGTTAAGCTTTTTGGGTTGATTTCATGGAGTGTTAAGCTTCTTGTGAAAAATGTTACATTAGAGTTTAAAATTCTTTTTAAAAAAATAGATTTAATAGTGTTTTTAGTTATTTTAGAGATTATTTGAAACAATGAAAAATAAAAATAAAATTGTCTTTTTGAATTTGTTGATTTTAAAATAGATTTTGTATTGTGTAGTAAGTTATTTTATGTGCAATTTGAAAATATAAAAGTCAATTTAATTTTTCTTTTGACTTTGTTGATTAATTTTCTTTTTATAATAGTGATTTTGGAAAAAAAATTATGAATTATAATAGAGGTAACTAAAGTAAAAATAATTAATATATAATGTTTAATGTGGTGTTGTATTATTTATTTTTTAATGTTTATTAAATATTTTAAATTAAAAAATTT
>Ga0214544_1006843_pt1 | contig 20646 bp, 11 predicted proteins | sample CNSS3metaG_FD_160074 | JGI IMG/M metagenome (GOLD analysis project Ga0214544, IMG submission 160074) | Root nodule microbial communities from cowpea collected in UCLA plant growth center, Los Angeles, California, USA - CNSS3 | ecosystem: Host-associated > Plants > Roots > Nodule | place: USA...
TTTTTTTTGCTGATAAGAAAAAAATACTCTTAAATAATAATCATACTAATTTAGATATCAATTTACAAAATAAAAAATTATTGGTTACTAAAACAATTACTATTATGAATAAAAAATTATAATTGGTCACTAATTAATTAGAGACTAATTTAAAAATTAATTCCTTTAATAGCAAAAACCTTGATAACAAATTTTTACTAAAAAAATTTCTTTGGTAGCCAAAAACTTAATAGCTAAATTTTAAAAACCAATTTAGAGTTCAATAATAATTTTTTATTCATAATATGATTATTTTAGTAAACAATCATTTTTTATTTTGTAGATTGGTATCTAAATTGGTCACTACAGTAACTTATAATTTTTTGTCACTAAAACTAGTTATTAATGAAAAATTTTCTTATAATAAAAGTGGTAGAAAAATTGCATGGTAAGAAAAAAACTTATGCAAATCTAAATAAGAGGGTGGGTTAGGTTTGAGGGACTTAATTAGAAGTGTTTCATCTAACTTTATGAGGTAAATAAAAATGGAGACTAGACAAAGAAAAACACAATTTATGGAAAGATGTTTAGGAGTTACGTATGGTTGGAGAAGCTTAAACAACAAAAATGACTATACACGAGTCCTTGTAGTAGAAAAATTTTAAAAATGTAGTGGGAAGGGAAAAAAAAGAACTGGTGTGATAAACATATGTTTTAGTATAGAGGAAACGAAAATCTTATTTGTTTTTGGGAAGATAGTTGCCTAAATGAAGTCTCTACGTTAAAAACATATTTTCGAATTAGGAGATGTTGGAAAATGGAGCAAGGAATCTTGGAAATGGAAATTGAAATGGCAAAAGAGATCGGTTGGAATGGGATAAAGTTTAGAAAGCTATCTTTAATTATGTATGAGCTGGAAAAGTGTATATTAAATAAAGAAAAGAAGATGAAAGAGAGTGGAAGGATAATGAAAACCAATATTCTGCATCAATTTTATGCAGCATTCAAGAACATGAACTTCTTTATGTTTCATTAATACATAAATTTTATTCTGTATACTATTTATTTTCCACAAAATTTCGATAGCAATCTGTATTGGTCTTCGGTTAACGTGAAATGAAATGATGACATTAAATCAAATATGTCCCCATTTGTTTCGAACCAAACTCCTCTAGAAACACCATCTCTCACCAGTTTAATGAATACAGAAAAAACAAATACTGAGAAATTACACGTGAATATTGTAGATACTGTAAGCAAAAAAAACAGAAAATCGTGGATGTAGGTAAAAAAAAAAAAGCACTTTGAAGCACTGATCAGACTATAAATATATCCCATATTGAGATAAATATCATCAAACTTTCAGTGGTAAGTTATCATTCAAACACATTCCATAGCTATAGCTTCCAATGGCTTCAACAGAAGGCCTGCAAGAATACGAAGAAGACAACCTCCTTCTGTCCCTTCCCAAAGAGAAGGGTTGGGCAGCACGCCATCTCTTTCTCTTTCAAGGCTTTTGGTGTCCATCAAATTTTATTGAAGGTGTAATCAATTTTCAAAATCACTTTCAGGCAAAAGACAGTGATGTTATTGTTGCCAGCTTTCCCAAATCAGGTACTACTTGGTTGAAAGCCCTTACTTTTTCTATTCTCAACAGACACCGTTTCTCATCTTCTCATAATCATCCATTACTCACTTCCAATTCTCATGAACTTGTTCCTTTCCTTGATTTCATCTTTCATGGTGATAACATCCAAGAAAAGCTTTCTAACCTCTCTAATATGACTGAACCAAGAGTTTTTGGTACTCACATTCCATTCCCTTCCCTCTCCCAATCAATTAAGGAATCCAACTGTAAGATAGTTTATATCTGCAGAAATCCATTTGCCACTTTTGTTTCATTTTGGATCTTCGCCAATAAAATTAACCCACACTCTCTGCACCAACTGCAAATTGAGGAAGCCTTAGAAAACTACTGCAAGGGAACAATTGGATTTGGTCCGACTTGGGAGCATATGTTAGGTTATTGGAAAGAGAGCATAGCTACACCTAACAAGGTTCTCTTCTTGAAGTATGAAGAACTCAAAGAAAATGCAAATTTTTACGTGAAAAGAGTTGCAGAATTCTTGGATTGTCCTTTCACAGAAGAAGAGGAAAGTAACGGTGTGATTGAAAGCATAATCAATTTATGCAGTTTTGAGAAAATGAAGAACCTAGAAGTCAATAAAGCTGGAACATTTGACAGGAACTATGAGAAAAAATATTTATTTCGAAAGGGTGAAATAGGAGATTGGGTAAACTACTTTTCCCCAGCTATGATAGACAAATTATCCAAAACGGTGGAAGAAAAATTAGGTGGATCTGGTCTTTCCTTTAAAATATCTCTTATATATATATATATATATATATATATATATATATATATATATATATATATGTATATAATGTGATCTGATTGTGAATTCTGGTTTTACTGTGTGAAGAGGCATCCATGCGTTGCAGAGACAAGTGGATACCTTTTTATGATATGGTTCTATGTATGCTGTCTTCAATAATTTGATTACCCATACTTGGGAAATTCTGAGAATTCCAGAATCCTGTTATATTATTTGGAGCAATAGGTCGTAAGTTTAACACCTTTTTGTTATGTTAAATTAACAACGTAAGTTCAATAAAATGAATGATGCATAGATTGTAACTATTTGATGCAATTTCTATTTTTTTTTTTTTTGTACTTAGAACAAAGACCGTGAAGTTAATGCTCACTGATAAAATATTCGTTATTATTTTGTAGCAGACAAGTTTTATTGTATTTTAAAAACGAAATAGATATTTTGATGAAAGACAAAATCATAATAATTTCCTATGGTTGGGTTTTAATAAGCAAAACATATTTATTATTAGGGTTAAATATGTTTTTGTTTCTTAAGTTATAGTAAATTTTGAAATTAGTTATTCTTTGAAACTTTATACCAATTTAGTCATTTATTTTTATAAATGCGTGAATTTAGTCTTTCTTACTAAATTTTGTTAAGTTTATTTGACATTTTAAATATACTTTGTGATAATATTTGAGTAAACATTAAAGCGAAAATGTGTTGAATGGTATGAACAATTCAAATATTATCATAAAATGTGCTTGAAACGTCAAATAAACTTACCAAAATTTGGTTAAAAGAACTAAATTCACACATTTTTAGAGATGAAAGACTAAATTGGTCAAAAATGTTGAAGAATGACTAATTTCAGATTTCACTGAAACTTGATGACTAAAAATATAATTAACCCTTATATTATTAAAATTAAAAGAATAATACTCATGAATTATCATTGTCGACACCGTTCAATATTTTGAATATTTTAGTGCACTTTCATAGCATTATTGTTTTTTTCTTTGGCAAATGGCAGCAGTGGCAGACATGTGTTGCGTATGCCACCAACTTTATTAAGGTTTTAAAATTGGCTAGTATCCTTATGTGTGATAAAAAAAAACGGTTCTAATGCAATTTTTATCTTCATCTTAATGGACTTTTTTATTGGGAAGTTGGTTTTGTATAATTTCAATTTACAAATGAAAAATCATTTCAATTTACTTGAATTTTTCTGTTTATTTCTATTTTTTATGGCTTGAGGTTCCAAATTAATTATTATTTTATGCTGAAATGTGGTGAACTATAATTGCATTTGGAGTTCAAAACCATTTTTAAATTTTGGAGCAATAATTGATGATCAACACAACGGATAAAAGCATGGTTCACTTCTAATGAATAAGTTAACTAAATAATACAAACGTATATTAAAATATAGGTTATACAGACTTTTATTCAATATACTATCAATGTTCTAAAACATCCTAGTTTAGTCCCAAATTAGTTTTGTCTCAGAACCATATTATATCTTTTTGTTTTTTTAAAGATCAAATCATATAGTTTTTTTTTAATATTACTTATATTCATACATTATGCTATATATCTATTTAGCTATCTATCACAATTCAGTGACAATTGAAATTGTGAAATGGAAACCCTTTACTCTGCTATGTTGTTCCCATATTTCAAAATCAAAAGGGTTAAACAGTGAGTGAAATGCTTGTAACTTGCAATCATCTTGGTAGATTTAAGTTTACTTCGTACCTATTTAATCCCCTGAGGATGAAGTGAATATAACTATTTGAAATAATGACAATCACATCTTTGTCTTCTACTTTAATGAATTTTTTATATTTATTTATCCTATTTTTAATAGCTGGCATGGTCCTTCTAGCTACCATGACTGGTTTTGCAAATGGTCTTGGATTCCATTGTTTGTTTAAGCTTATTTGTACTTTTGTGATATTTAGAGCAATGCACTAGTTAGCTTTGGCTCAAGCATTTGAGACTAGAGACAAGCTCATGCCATCACATCCAGAGCTAGCAGAAGAATGGATTATTCAGATTCTAATAATAAAAACAACTAGTGTGATAAAAAAAAAAAGTTACCAACCTAGTTTTGTAACTATATAAGGAAAACTTGAAGAAGTCTCACGATATGAAAGAGTGTTGAAGTCAAACACTTTAGATGTATAAGGTCTCAAATCTAAACCCCTAGCATGCCCACATTGTTCTTGACTTTCGTAACTAGAATTAAGTTAAGAAATCATTACTTGATATATCTTTTTGATTAGCATGATGATAATTTTGATTCATATGCTTGAATTTTTTCCTACATAGAACACATGAGAAGAAACTAATAAAATAACATGAAGTGTGGATGATAATTATAAATTTTATTAGAATCTAACTTACACCAATTTCTCTTACTTCATCATTAGCATATGTTCCATTAGCAAGCTTGTGTGTAGATATCCATACCTCTCTTATGTTGACCTTGTGGCCACATTCATTTTCTCATAAAATTGAGGAAAAAATTATATGACATAATTCAAAAAATTAAAAGATAAATTTCACTTTAAGATATGTAGTATTGTAACCATTTCATCTCTTTTCCTTGCAATGCTCTTAGATCCACCTATGTTAGCAATGGTTTGCTTCGCTCTATTCTCTTTATTTTTTAGGGCAAGGTCATAATAATCAACATATAAAAATTAATAATTATGAATAAGGTTGATGAAAAAAAAGTTTCAATTATGCCTTTATTTTTTCATTTAGATAATAATCAACAAAAGAAGCTCATTGATCTCGATCTTTTGGAGCCATTACAATGAATTTATCTCTAGTATGAGTACCATCATTCCTTTTTACCATTGTTGAGTGTCTAACTTAGCATGATTAACTATTTATTATCTTTTGGGCCGTTTTTCAAGTATGTTTCATGGTTTGCATTTCTCTGCTAATTCATCTTTGGTCTTATCTAGATACTCTGATGCCGATTGGGCAGGTGATCCCACAGATTGTCGCTCTACCGCATGTTATTGTTTCTTCTTGGGAACTTCTCTTATTTCCTAGCATAGCAAAAAGCAGACTATTGTTGCTCGCTCTAGCACTGAATCTGAATATCGTGCTCTTGCTGATGCCACTTCTGAATTACTCTTGTTACGATGGTTGTTAAGTGATATGGGTGTCACACATTCTTCTGCTACTCTACTTTATTATGACAATAGAAGTGCCATACACATTTCTTATAATGATGTTTTCCATGAACGCACAAAGCACATTGAAATTGATTGTCACCTTGTTCGTCATCATGTTGTTAATGGCACTATCCTATTGACTCCAGTCTCCTCTGCTGATCAAACTGCTGATATCTTTACCAAAACACATCCTCCAAAACGATTCCAAGATCTCTTAAGCAAACTCAAGTTGACATCTACTATACCAACTAGAGTTTGAGGGGAGGTGTTAGCGTAATATTATGATAGCATAATAGATGGAACATTACGAGATTTTCTTAGCTTAATTATAAGAGATATTGTTGTATTTTCTCCAGAATTAAATACTGGATTACTGTATATAAATGGTTCATATATCACTGAATAATACACGATAATAAACATAATATTTCTCTTTATATGTTTAGTATATTCTTTCACATCAACCCAGAGAAGCTTTCTTACCTCTCTAATATGACTGAACCAAGAGTGTTTGGTACTCACGTTCCATTCCCTTCCCTCCCAAATCAATTAAGGAATCCAACTGTAAGATACTTTATATCTGCAGAAATCCATTTGACAGTTTTGTTTCATTTTGGATCTTCGCCAATAAAATTAACCCACACCCTCTGCATCAACTAACAATGGAGGAAGCTTTAGAAAACTACTGCAAGGGAATAGTCGGCTTTGGTCCGACTTAGGAGCATAGGTTACTGGAAAGAGAGCATAGCAAACCCTAACAAGGTTCTGTTCTTATGAAGAACTCAAAAATGAATTAAGTGTAATTTTCATTGAAAATTAATTTAAAAAAGATATTTAACCCTTTATAAGATGAATGATGCATAGATTAACTATTTGATGCAATTTACAATTTTTTTTTATCTTAAAAAAAAGACCGTAAAGTTAATGCTCACTGATAAAAATATTGTTATTATTTTGATGAAAGCCAAAATCAGAATAATTTCCTATTGTTGGGTTTTAATAACTAATATATATTTTTGTGCTACAAATTAAAAACCAGATAAAAAAATAGCAACAGTAAAATAGGATGTGAACTTAGGAAAGAGTTAGATAAACTAATTTTTTTTTTTTTCATAATTGTTTTAAGAACAGAAAATGATTGATAGATGATCCAATGGGACTGCCTCAAATTACACGGAGTTTTGATAATTACAAGGTTAACCTGAAATGAATAAATTTCTTTTCAATCAGTTTTTATTAAATAATGTTTTAAATTATTTATAATTTTAAATATTTTCAATTAAGTCTTTAATAAATTTTTATTTATATGTGTGAGAACCCCTCTTTGATTTTTTTCTTATCCATAAACCCTTTCTCTGCTAACACTTCACTCTCACCTTGCACCCTTTTTCCTCTCTATTTTTCTCTGCCTTCTTTCTATCAGAAAACATTCTAAATTTACATCTAAAAGTCTGAATCATTCTCTTCTATTACAAAATTCAGACCTGAGGCTAGTTCAGGACCAGTTCCTCAAGCTGAGCCTCCCCTCCTTACGCATAAGTCAATCTCAATTTCTCCCTCGCCTTCCAATTTTCGAATTTGGGGTACTTCCATCTTTCTGGGTTGAGTTTGGGGCTGTTCTTACACTTAACATTTGTAATTCAGTACCTTAAGTTGTGAAATTGAGGTGCTCCTAGTTGAAAGAGTTCTTGCTTGTGATAATTGCAAAGGTAAGGGAAGCTAACGGTCTTTCTTCTTATTTCAATCCGTGAACCATGTTTGATGAGTTTGATTGAAGCATTGTGTGCTAAATTGATGTTTGAAACGCATGTATGGTTGCTTGATTGATTTTTGCCATGGATTATGGGCTCCTGCATGTGGGAACAGGTTCGTAATCTGGTATTTTCGCCTAGGCGAGTGACTCTCGCCTGAACTAAAACACTAGAAAACCCACCCCTGTTCCTGCGCGAAGCCTCGTCTAGGCGAGCTGAAGTCGCTTAAGCGAGAGACACTCTCGTCTAAGCGAACCAGCTTAGCCTGAGCGAGAATTCGCCCAGGTTTTTTATTTTGACCACTGTTAGCGCCTCGGTCAGGCGAGACTAGCTCGCCTAAGCGAGATGGCCTCTCGCTTGGGCTAGATTGTCTAGCTTGAGCGAGAGCTATTACAGTGGGGTGCTTAAGGTTTTGTTTTAAAGGGTGAAATTATATGTTCAAATGTGATCTTGTGCAATTAGTCTTTTATATGCTTGAAATGTCATTATTACTGTAGTGAGTGGTGAAATTGGATGAATATGAATTATGAGGACTTGTTGTTGAAATAGAATTTCAAGGGAAATTCATATGAGCTTGTTAGTGTGTGTAAGGACGTGAGGAATCCGTATTGGTTGGTATCTTGAAACTCCAATAATCATTCGTGCTCAGATAGAGCAGAATGAATTATGTCGTGAGGAGTAGCAGGAGGTCCTAGTCTTTGGACTTGATCAAGTCTTAGACGCGAAGAGGACTTACCCTGGGAGTGGTTGGGTGATAACCCCTTGTGCCCAAACTCTGCAGAGTTTGGGAACCTTCACAGGTGCAAGCCACTAAGAGTTTCAATATCGCTTACACAATCTGGATATCGAGTCTAGAATTATACAATTGAGCTATGTTTTATAAATGATATTTATACTGTGAACTGTATGATTTTCCCTTATTTCAGTTAGCTTACCCTTCTTGTTTATGTTTGTTTTTCTCGTGTGTTCTCCTTTGCAATGATCACCTACGGTTGGTGTGAGCAGAGCCGAATCCAAATGAAGACACCCCTCTCCTGGACAGGAGCTGATCTTGGCTTGGAAATTCAGTAGTGACTTTTTGAGTTAGGTTCCTTGGAGTTTAAGTTGTATGAACTGACTTCTCCTTGTATAAACTGTATTTTTGTTGATAGGGACTTATATGGTTATTTTGGATGACTGTATCAGCACTCTATAACTGTTTATCCATACTATCTGCTTTATTTGATCATGGTGTTAATATTTTATTTAGTAGGGTGAAAACTATTAAATGAGATGTACAATATGTTTATATTTAATTTTTTTATTAATCGAATAATATGATTTTTTTTTCATATGATATTGTGTAATTGTTTTTATGATTTAATAAATATTATGTTTTAATAAATATTATGTTTTTGTAATTAATATGAAATAATACCATGGTTTTATTTATTTTAAAAATTGCAAACGGTCCACTTCAAAACTTTGATTCCATTTGATTCATTTACTTTAAAAAAAAATGTGTTTCATTTCTAATAACGTTAAAGTTTATCATACGTGACAAACTACGTTTCACTTCATGTTACACAAACATAAACACATAAACCAGCAGTTAAAATCCACCGAGTATTATTCAACTAAAGATCTCTCTGTACAAATATATAAAATGAAACTAAAAGCTAACTAAGGCCCAATATAACAAGCAGCCAAACATAGCTGGCTAATAAACCCCTGAAGTGACGATGGGAGAAAGATATTTTCAATGCCCATCTGGGAGAGAATGGAAAGAAAGCTAGATCTAGCTAAGAATTTAGTAAATATGTAAGCCAACTGGCTGTGTTTGTGCACATGAATCACTCAAATCATGCCTTTTTCCACATGCTTCCGAATAGTACTTTGTTCATTTGTACTTCTATTAGTTGAACACATGAGATATCGTAGATTCTGCAAGCAAAAAAGCACATGGATGTGCGTAGAAAAAAAAAACCACTTCATCACTTTGAAACACTGATCAGGCTATAAATATATCCCATATTGAGCTAAATATCATCAAACTTTCACTGGTAAGTTATCATTCACCCAAATTCCTTAGTTATAGCTTCCAATGGTTTCAACAGAAGGCCTGCATGCATACGAAGAAGATAACCTCCTTCTGTCCCTTCCCAAAGAGAAGGGTTGGGCAGTACAACATCTCTATCTCTTTCAACACTTTTGGTGTCCATCAATTATTTTTCAAGGTGTAATCAATTTTCAAAAGCACTTTCAGGCAAAAGACAGTGATGTTATTGTTTCAAGCTTTCCAAAATCAGGTACTACATGGTTGAAAGCCCTAACTTTTGCTATTATCAACAGACAACGTTTCTCATCTTCTCATAATCATCCATTACTCACTTCCAATTCTCATGAACTTGTTCCTTTCCTTGAATTCGTCTTTCATGTTGATAACATCCAAGACAAGCTTTCTCACCTCTCCAATATGACTGAACCAAGAGTTTTTGGTACTCACCTTCCATTCCCTTCCCTCCCCAAATCAATTAAGGAATCCAAATGTAAGATAGTTTATATCTGCAGAAATCCATTTGACACTTTTGTTTCACTTTGGATCTTCGCCAATAAAATTCACCCACACTCTATGCATGAACTAACAATCGAGGAAACTCTAGAAAAGTACTGCAAGGGAATAGTCGGGTTTGGTCCGACTTGGGAGCATATGTTAGGTTACTGGAAAGAGAGCATAACAAACCCTAACAAGGTTCTGTTCTTGAAGTATGAAGAACTCAAAGAAGATGTCAATTTTTACGTTAAAAGAGTTGCAGAATTCTTGGATTGTCCCTTCACAGAAGAAGAGGAAAGTAACGGAGTGATTGAAAGCATAATCAATTTATGCAGTTTGGAGAAAATGAAGAACCTAGAAGTCAATAAAGCTGGAACATTTTGCGGGAACTTTGAGAAAAAATACTTGTTTCGGAAGGGTGAAATAGGAGATTGGGTAAACTACTTTTCCCCATCTATGATAGAAAAATTATCCAAAACAATGGAAGAAAAATTAGGGGATCTGGTCTTTCCTTTAAAACGTCTTCTTAAAATGTGTTTAATTTGTTACCTATGACTGTTACTTCTTCTTCGTGTTCTGATTGTGGGCACCTTTTTATTATTTGGATTTAGCCTCTGTTAAATTTAAGTTTCTTTTCGGTGTCATTAACGTTTGACTTCAATAATATTATTACCCAAATTTGGGAAATTATAAGATAATTCCAGATTCCTGTTGTATTATTTGGAAGTGCAAAGCATTTGCTATAGGTCGTGTGCCGAAGAAAAAGGAATACTATATAATGTTTATATTAGGAAAATGATATTTTGATTATTAGATTTGGACAACTTTTTCGTACACCTTTAGATGTCATCTTCTAAGTGATTTTTTATTTTTCATTTTTCTCATTCTCAATTTTCCAAAACAAGTTAAAAGATGATACATTATGTTGTAAGGGAAAGTTGTCAAAATTTAGTAATTAAAATATCATTGTCATTTATATTAACCCCGTAAGGTTAATAAGTAGGTTTAAAAAGAGTTAAATATGTTTTCAGTCTCTTAATTTTAAGTGAATATTTAAATTAGTTTTTTTTTTTAATTTTGGATCAATTTAGACTTTCATATTTAATAATGCGTGAATTTAGTCTTTTTAACTAAATTTTGTTAAACTTATGTGACGCTGAAACACGTTTTTCAACTATATTTGAAATATGTCACACTGTGTAAACAACTTAAATGTTATAGTGAAACGCGTTAAAAATAAAATTTACATATTTTTAAAATTGGAAGACTAAATTAGACCAAAATTTTAAAATTGAATTAATTATAATTTTCATTGAAAATTAATTTAAAAAAGATATTTAACCCTTTATAAGATGAATGATGCATAAATTGTAACTATTTGATGCAATTTACAATTTTTTTTATCTTAAAAAAAAGACCGTGAAGTTAATGCTCACTGATAAAAATATTTGTTATTATTTTGATGAAAGCCAAAATCAGAATAATTTCCTATCGTTGAGATTTAATAACTAATATATATTTTTGTGCTACAAATTAAAAACCAGATGAAAAAATAGCAACAGTAAAATAGATGTGAACTTATAGGAAAGAGTTAGATAAACTATTTTTTTCTTTCATAATTGTTACGAGAACAGAAAATGATTGATAGATGCAATGGGACAGCCTCAAATTACACGGAATTTGTAATTACAAGGTTAACATGAAATAAATAGATTTCTTTTTGGTCAGTTTTTATTTAATTATGTTTTAAATTATTTTTAAATATGTAGTCAACTGGTGGTGTTTGTGCGCATGAATCTCTCGAACGATGCCTTTTTTCCACCTGTTTCTGAATAAAATATGAAAAATGATTTTTTAATGATTAAATTTTTACAAATTTCTCTTATAATTTAATGTGTTATTTTTTAAGTGATTTTTTATTTTTTTATATTTTGAAACTAACACGTCAACCTACGAATTTATCTTTGAAACCAACTGAAGTTGAAGACGAGAAACGTGAACGTTAAATGGTCAACATTCTTCTTCTCTCATTTGTTCAACACCTTCGGTGAATACGACATGTGGCCAATTTTTTAAAGATGGGGAAGAGTATAAAGTTTAACTACAACATGGTTGACGCTAAATTACATTAATAAAAAAATAATTTAAATATTAGTGACGAGTTAGTGTAGTAAAAAAGTAATTTAAATATTAGTGAAGAGAGGAATTGGGTGGTCCTCTCAGCAAAGAGAGGAATTGGGTGGTCCTCTCAGCAGTAGATGAGTCAATACAAGCCCAAATGAAAAGGTGAGAGTAATAAAAATGTAGTAAAAAGTTATGTGGAATGTTAAAAATAGAGATGAAAAAAAATAAACTTCTTCATATTCCTATGTAGATTAAGTTGTTGTCCAAGGATATGTTGAGATCTAATATGGAGGTGGAACTTATGAGAAAGGAGTAAAAGTCAAGAAAATCAAGGGCTCTTTGTAACAAGATTTGACTATGTTAGAAAACTAGCTTGTAAGGTGAGAATTGCACCCACTTATATTGGCCTTATCTCTAGTCAATGTTGGACTTCCAACACACCCCTCAAGAAAGCCTGCTAGGATAGACTCTAATTTGGCTCTGATACCATGTTAGAAGTAGATTTTAAGCCTAACTCAATCCCATAAAACTGGTTTGTAAGGTGAGGATTGCACCTACTTATATATTGTGAATTGGTCTTATCTCTAGTCAATGTGAGACTTCCAATAGACTGCTCTAAAATGTCCTACAAAACTAAAAGTTGGATCAGATATGTAGAGAATATGAAGGTTGAAGGTTATTCTTTTGGGTGATTACATATATGAACTCTTCAAATATATGTGTGGTGGTTTACTAAATTGTAATTGAAAATTTGCATGGTGGTTTTAAGATTTAGTACTCATGTCAACGTAATCTACTACTCATTAATGTTTTTAGTCTTCTGATTATCGAGTTACATTATATTACCCAATTATATAGTCTCTTTGTAATCCTCTAAAAGAATTAGAACATCCCAAATGTCACGTTATATTTATTTAATTTTTTGTTATTAATAAAAAAAGTAAACCAACACTATTTAGAGTCAGTCCCAAAAAGTCACTGCTAACAAATTAGCATCTATGATCTTAGAGTGGCATGTACCTGCGACACAAATTTGATACTAAGAATTATTTTGCATCGATTTTTTCTTGGTAATTTGATTGTGATAACGAACAATGTTGCAAAATATTTAATTGATAATCCAATGAATAAATGAAACAATGATTTTACTTTAAGATTTCCAGAGTAATTACACATGACAGATAAAATAGTAATTTAACTGGAATAGTCGGAAAAAGAGATTATTAACACAAGATAAGTAATGAATCAGAAAAGGAGAAAATTATTTTTCATTTCTTATATTCCTATTTTACTCTCTATTGTATTTTCCGATTAATGGATTCTAAACTAGTTTCCAACTCAGGCCAATAGATTGAGTATATACTGGTAGTGGTAAAAGATTTCCTGACGAAGAAAAAAGAAGTAAATCTATGAAGAAATCCAAAGAAAAAAACCTTGTCTTGAAACATTGAGATGCATTTTCCATTCAACTCGGATTGGATGGTTACAGGAAGGTAGCCACATTACATTATGACGACTCTTTATTCAGCAAAAGAAAAAGTGACGACAACATGTGAGCCAAAGACACAGCTACATGTGTTTGGCTCTTGAAGTTTTAAGCATACATTTTAAACGAAAGACCTGATCCACTCAACTTTTCTTCAATAACTTTGGATAATTTTGTTATCATAGATGGAGAAAAGTAATTTACCCAATCACCTATTTCACCCTTCCGAAAGAATAACTTATTGTCAATGAATTTGTCTAACTTTCCTGAAACGTTTACCTCCAAATCTTTCATTTTCTCAAAGCTACATAGCTTCATTATACTTTCAATGTCTCCATCACTTTCTTCTTCAGCACTGAAAGGACATCCCAAAAACTCTGCGATGCTTTTCACGTGAAAATTGGCATTCTCTTTAAGATCCTCGTACTTTAAGAACAGAACTTTGTTTGGTCTAGCCAAGCTCTCTTTCCAATACCCTAACATATGACTCCACCAAGGACCAAAGGAAACAATTCCATCACAATACATTTCTAAGGCTTCCTCCAGTTCTAATGCTGGTAAAGGTTTTAACATCAATTTGTTAATGTAAATCCATGACGAAAGAAAAGTGTCAAATGGGTTCCTACAAATGTATATTATCTTAGCATTAGACTCATTGAGTGACTTAGGTAATGCAGTGAAAGGAGTGTGAGTACTAAAAAGTCTTGGCTCAAGCATATTGGATAGGTGAAGGAGTGGGTCATGGATTTCATCACCGAAGATCTTAGACTCAAGGGAAGACACAAGTGTATGAGGATTGGAAGTAAGTAATGGATGGTTCTGTGCAGAGAAGTGTTTGCGGTTGACAATGGCAAAAGTAAGGGCTATCAACCAAGTAGTACCTGTTTTTGGAAAGCTTGCAACAACAGCATCACTATCTTTTGCTTCAAAGCACTTTTGAAAACTTTTTACACCTTCTATAAAAAGATCTGGACACCAGAATTCTTGAAATAGGCAGAGATAAGTGGGTGCAAAACCCCTCTCTCTGCGAAGGGAGGAAACTGGCTCGTCTTCTACATTTGCATGTTTTCTATCTGTCGAAGCCATGGAAGTAGTTTACGACAGTAGTGTGTGGTCATTTTACTCACCTTGGAGTAGTTTTTTATAGCATCAACCAGTGTGGTTTAAGAGGTTTTTTTATTTTTTATTTTGGAATCTATTTGAAGTAAAATTTATATAAATAAGTTCGTTCATTTTTTTTTTATTACAAAAAAAGGATTAAGTCATCTGGGTGAGGAAGCGAAATTATCTTTCATATAGCTAGTTTCTTTTTTTTTTTCAAAAAGTTATTATTTTTCATCTAGCTAGTTTCTTTTTTTTTTTTAAAAAGTCATTGTCGTCCTTACATACGTTTTGTGTGGGTGGAAGAGCGACTTCACTTTTTCAGTTTTCATTTTTCGTAAATATTGAATTTTGAAAAACTGAAAAATTAAAAAAAAAATAATGAAAACTGATAATTTTAAAAAAAAAAAAAAAAAAAAAATAAAAACAAAAATATTAAAAAAAAAAAAAAAAAAAAAAAAAAGAAAAAATTAAAAAAAAAAAAAAAAAAAAGTAATGGAATCTGAAATATTTGAAAAAAAAAGAAAAATAATGAAAAGTGAAAATTTTGAAAAACATTAAAAATAATGAAAAATTGAAAATTTTGAAAAAAAAGACAAATCGTGAAAAGTGAAGTCGTCGTATTAGAGGACGACTTCACTTTTCAATTCAACATAAGTCGTCCTTTCCAAAGACGACATTTTTTAGTTAAAAGAATGAAATAGGTTGGGTACAGGACGACTTCACTCTTAATATCATCCTACATGTAACGACTTGATCCAATTTTTTAAATAAAAAAATCAACAAACCTTATTTTATAATTTTGTGGTCAAACCTAAAATAAAATAAATAAAAAAAACCGGTTTAAGAGAAGAAAAGAAGTGAACATTTTAGTGCATGTTTTATAATATTATTTTATTTTTTTGGCAATGGCAACAGTAGCAGACATGTGTTGCGCATGCCACCAACTTTACTATTTTGGTAAGAAACACCTTTTATCTAACGAGTATGATAACCTTTATCTAATGAAGTGTTTCACATAGAGGAATACGAGAACCCTTGGTCAAGAAGAATTTTCGTTGCAGGATATGCAAATTGATTTTTTTTCCTGTATCTAATAATCGATATAGATAATACCATCGTGTACTTTTGATCTTGAATGAAAGAAGAAAGTTTTTGTGGACATGTTGTATCAAACTAACAAATTTTTGTAGATCCTTTTAAAAGTAAAGATAATAAAGAAAGAAATGAGAGCATTCTAATTCTAATATGGTAATTGAAATTCAAAACTTTGTAAGACCAACTGGATCCTATTAAAGATTATTGAATGGTTCTTGAACAATAATGGGGTGTCCGATAACGGATTGAACAATAAACTTAACAAATAATAAATTTTATTGGGATAAGTTCTAACTCGTAATTTTAATATAAGTATAGAAATGAATTTTAAGTTTAACAAAATGCTACAAAATTGTTTTATCTCTAGTCGATGTGAGATCTTTAATACTTCTCCCTTCACGGCAGGACATTCATATCAAGCGTTGGACAATAGGCCCAACAAACAATAAGAAGAGGACTTTAAACCTAACTCAATTTCACAAAATCGGCTTGTAAGGTTTGGTTTGCACCTACTTATTTAATATGAAATCGTCTGATTTCTAGTCGATGCATGATCTCCAACAATAAAATCATGTTTGGGGTTGCTTAAGGTGATGGGGAGAATGTATTTGAAACTACTAGATTAAAAATAAAATTCAAGAAGCAACTTGAGGTCCTTCAAAATAAAGTATTACTAGTAAAAATGGGATAGGGTTTGATTTTGTGGAAGAGGATGATGGAGTTGGGTTTAGAAGAGAAAATATTTTTTCAGTAACCTTGTGAAGGTAACATACAATTCAATCATTGTGTTAATACGGAATTGAGATTTACAAATAATCATTTCTAGGACCTCATAATTTGTTACTATGCATCATATGAAATGACTCCTGATTTATTGATTGTAGGTCTTTGGAAGTAGAACTTGTTAATAAATGTGCTAGTTGGAATTTGTAGAGTTGTGGACACTTTTTCCTTGAAGAGGTTGAATGTGTAGTTCTATGGTATGCAAAAGAACTTTAGATTTTAACATTGAAATTGTACATCATCTTCACATTCTGTGAATTCACCATCTGAAACAAGTCTTCATGTAAGAATTTGAATAGTTCTCTTCATTGTTAATGACTAAGTTGTTTATGTTAAATAAGTCGATGTATAGAGAATAAAGAGAGTAGTTCAATTTATTAGGAAATGGTTGAATTTATTATGAAAAACAAATTGTGATTGGTTAGGATTGAAGTGTTGAAATCTCTATATATTAAAATCTTTTTACTTTTCTGATTATTATAACCTCAATTTTTTAAATAAAATTGTTCAAATCATTATATTATGCATTCATCTTTATAAATTAATTTTATTTTTTTAACTCATTAAGACAACTTATTTCCTAAATGAAAATACATTTAGAAAAAGCTTACTATATATATTTCTTATTTATTTTTCTACTTATATTATTTTATAAAACTATGGAGAAGGTTGTGTTACATGGGAAAATAAAAAACCAAACCGTTATGTCAGAAAAAAAATCTCATTCTGCTCTTTATCGTATGCTTTTAACCAAACGAGGCTGAGTATTACCCCTATAGCTTTTGCTATGTTTTCAGTTATCTTGTTTACTCATCTAATTAATTTTCAATTATCAATATTGGTTTATTTTAATACATATATATATATATATACTTATGTATAAACTTTTAATTTTAAAAGAACGTAAAATAAAATAATAAACTAAATTTCTCTAGAGATATCTTTTTCTTAAAAAAATTATAAAACTAACCTACAAATATAAAATTTTAATATATAATTAAGTATATAACTTGTGTGATGGTAAGTGCTGGAAGTTTTATCGAGATTACTGGACCCTCACCTCTCACCTCCATGAAAGGCTGACCCTGGTCCAGGTTTTGGTCCACTGTGATATTAATAAATTTACATGGTTGTAGAAAATAGTCTGCACCACAACAAAATCCTGACCCTAAATTAAAACTCACACAAAATGTTGTGTTTGTATTGAAAACAGAAATGGCCAAAGACGGTTTTGTAAATGCAGATCCAATTCGATAAAGAAATAATAAGGAGAAAACTTTAGAAACTAATTTATAAATTAAAAATTAAAATTACTTATGTATTAACTTTTAATTTAAAAAGAACGTAAAATAAATAATTAATTAAATTTCTTAAAAGAATTATAAAACTAACTTACAAATAACAAATTTTAATATATAATTGTGTATATAACTGATTGTGAGTGCTGGATGTTTTATCGTGACTACTGGACCCTCACCTCCATGAAAGGCTGACCCTAATCTAGGTTTTGTCTACTGTGATATTAATAAATTTACAATGGTTGTACAAAATAGTCTGCACCACAACAAAATCCTGACCCTATAAATTAAAACTCACAAAACGCAGTGTTTGTATTACAAACAGAAATGGCCAAAGACTGTTTTGTAAATGCAGATCCAATTCGATAATGAAATAATAGGGACAACGCTTTAAAACTAATTTATAAATTAAAAATTAAAATTACTTATGTATAAACTTCTAATTTAAAAAGAACAAAAAATAAAATAATTAATTAAATTTATTTAGATAGAGATATTTTTCTTAAAAAAATTATAAAACTAACTTACAAATAACAAATTTTAATATATAATTATGTATATAACTAGTGATGGTGAGTGTGGGATGTTTTATCGTGACTACTGGACCCTCACCTCCATAAAAGGCTAACCCTGGTCCAGATTTTGAAATAAAATATTGCTAGTAAACACAAGATAGTGATTGAGTTTGTGGAAGAGGATGATGGAGTTCGGATTAAGAGAGAAAAATATTTTTTGAGTGACCTTGTAAAGATAATATACATTTCAATTATTATGTTAATACGAAATTGAGATTTGCAAATAATCAGTTCTACATAACTTAGCAAGAAAGAACCATCAACCAAAACCTACCAAGAACAAAGATATATCTATAAAACTATTTACATACAACCCCCTCTAGTGGCCCGATACTGGGTGGAATGTCTAAGAAAGTTTGCTAGGATATGAGTTTTAAGCCTAACTTAACCCCACAAACCCGACTTGTAAGGTAAGGTTTACACCTCACTTATATATTGTGAATTGGTCTTTTCTCTAGTCGATGTGGGACTTCCAACACTACTGTTGTGCAGTTCCATAACTACAGAACTCAGCCATGTCTGATGTGTTGCAGACTGGATCCTGCAGCATCGCTATAGTTGAAGCCTTGCATTATGATACTTTCTTCCCTTCACTTGAGGAACATGCATTTGCTTACCTATCACACTGAAACACACAACATTACCGTATCATAGAGATTTTAGACATGTATGTGGGGATAAGCACCAACCACTATAGGAGAACAAGGCAGCTGGGATTTTGTGCTTCATCCACACCCAAGCTGTCATTTAAGCCTGACTAAAGATTTCTATAGGGTCAACCTTCCTTTGTTTAAAGATTACACTGTTCCTATGGTATCAAATTTCCCCTATAATAGCTAACCACATTCCTCGCCAAGCTAACCACAATGGTTTATTCATTGTAGGTCGTTGGAAGTACGACTTGTTGATAAATGTGCTAGTTGAAGTTGGTACAGTTGTGCACACTTTTTCCTTGAGATGGTTGAATGTGCAATTGTATAGTATATAAAAGAATTTGGAATTTGGCATTGGAACTATACACCATTTTCACATTTTGTGATTTTCCCACTTGAAAACAACTCTACCTATAATAGCTAACCACATTCCTCGCCAAGCTAACCACAATGGTTTATTCATTGTAGGTCGTTGGAAGTACGACTTGTTGATAAATGTGCTAGTTGAAATTGGTACAGTTGTGCACACTTTTTCCTTGAGATGGTTGAATGTGCAATTGTATAGTATATAAAAGAATTTGGAATTTGGCATTGGAACTATACACCATTTTCACATTTTGTGATTTTCCCACTTGAAAACAACTCTACCATCTAAGAATTTGAATAGTACTCTTCGTTATTAATCACAAAGTTGTATATGTCAAATAAGTCAATGTATTGATGTATCTATAACAATATATAAAGAAGATTCTTTCTTTTCTGTCCATATTTCAAAATATCAATTTTACCCATTAAAATATAATAATTTATTAAATTTTTTAAAATTGACCGTTATTTTTACAATTTTTTTTTCTCTATTTATCAACAATTATTCTCTCATTTTTTATTACATATTTCACTTTATTTTTAATAAATATGATTTTATGTTATATATTAACTTAATAATATTATATTATCATCACCTATTACAATAGGTTCAGAATGAAATTATATCTGTGTTTGTGTTGTGTTGCTTAAGTCTTATTTGGTTTTTGCATGGTAGGATAGCAAAAATAATTATATTGGCATGACTTATTTTTTTCTTCTGATTTTGGAATCTATATTGGTGTGTGATTTTGTGCTTATGATTCTGTGCAGGATCTATACTAGCATTAAGAGTGGTAGATCAAGTTCATGTTCTAGTCTTTTTTTTTATTATACTTTTTTCTTGTAATTTAGTAAACAACAATTATAAAAGGGAAAGATTTATGATTTAGATTTGTTCTTGTTGATCTTTTTTCTTTTCCTTTTTCTTTCTTATTTGTTTTTTTTATTTTGGTTGGGACAATCTTATGGCTCTTATTAATATATTTGTTAGTGCAGATAAATATAAATATATATATATATATTATTTATTTTTCTACTCATATTATTTTATAAAACTAGGAAGAAGAGTGGGAAAATAAAAAACCAAACCATGTTATGTCAGAAAAAAATATATAATATCTTATGCTTTTAACAAAACGAGGCAGAGTATTACCCCTGCAAGCTTTTGCTATGTGTTCAGTTATATTGGTTACTCATCTAATTAACTTTCAATTATCAACATTGGTTTATTTTAAATATATATAAGACACTAGTACAAATTATCCATTAATATATATATATATATATATATATATATATATATATATATATATATATTTATTTATAAACT